>Ga0247735_1000061_pt1 | contig 69652 bp, 62 predicted proteins | sample UWRJL178409R2_FD_180934 | JGI IMG/M metagenome (GOLD analysis project Ga0247735, IMG submission 180934) | Plant litter microbial communities from Arlington Agricultural Research Station in Wisconsin, United States - UWRJ-L178-409R-2 | ecosystem: Environmental > Terrestrial > Plant litter >... | reverse complement strand
ACAGCACCGGAAGCACCGGAACCACCGAAACCACCTGGGGTGTTTTCGCCGCGGAAGGCGGACCCCGGCCCCTCGGAGCCAGCCAGGCCGGCGACCGCTGGCTTCTCAACGGTGTCAAACCGTGGTGCTCCCTCGCCGGCACCCTCGACGCCGCGCTTATCTCCGCCACCACCGATACCGGCCAGCGCCGGTTGTTCTCGGTCGACCTGCACGATCCAGGGGTGCACGTCGAGCCGGCCGCCTGGGTCGCCCGCGGCCTGAGCGAGATCCCCAGCGGACCGGTGTTTTTCGAGGCCGTCGCGGCGATACCGGTCGGCGACGCCGGCTGGTACCTCGACCGTCCCGGGTTCTCCTGGGGTGGCATCGGGGTCGCCGCCTGCTGGTACGGCGGGGCGGTTGGCCTCGCGCGCACCCTGCACACGGCGCTGCGCAGCCAGGCTGCCGGCAACCCGGCCGGCGCTGACCGCCTCGCGCTGATGCACCTTGGCGCGATCGACGCCCTGCTGCACGGTTGCCGGTTGGCACTGTCGGATGCTGCCGCGCAGGTCGACGCCGGCACCGCGGAAGGCGCCGGCGGCAAAATCATGGCGAAGCGTGTGCGCGACATTGTCGCGCGCACCTGCGAAGAGACGATCAGCCGGGTCGGCCATGCGCTCGGCCCGGCACCGCTCGCCCTCGATGCCGCGCACAGCAAGCGTGTTGCCGACCTGCAGCTGTATGTGCGCCAGCACCACGCCGAACGTGACGAGGCTTCCCTCGGCGACACCCTCGCCCAGCAGGAATCGGCTCCCTGGTGACGTTCGACTCCGGGTTGCCGGGTACTCCGGCGGAAGTGTGGACCGGCGACGGGCGCCTGGCGGGCCTGCCGCCGCTTGGGCTCGACACCTCCGACCGGGTCATCGTGGTGGCCGCGCATCCCGACGACGAGACCCTCGGCGCCGGCGGCCTGATCGCCGAATGCTTCGCGAACAGCATCCCCGTCGACGTGGTAATCGTGACGGACGGGGCGGCATCGCACCCAGATTCTTCCACCACCAGCACAGCGCAGTTGATCGCCAGGCGTGCGGCGGAGGTGCGCACCGCCATTGAGATCCTCGCCCCGGGAAGCGCCGTCACCCTGCTCGGTTTCCCCGACGGCGCCGTGCTCGAGAACCGCGACCGGGTACACGACGCCCTGGCCGTTGTGCTGCAGAACTCGCCGGGGACGAACCTGCTCGCGTCCACCTGGCGCGGCGACGGGCACCGCGACCACCGGGTGGTCGGCGAGATCTGCGCTAACCTCGCGGCCATGTCGGGGATCCGACTCATCGAGTACCCCGTCTGGATGTGGCACTGGTCTACCCCAGACAACGCGAAAACACCGTGGCCAACGCTGCGCTCACTCGCATTGCGCCCGGCCTCGGTCGCCGCGAAACGTCGCGCCATCGCCGCCTACGAATCCCAGACAGCGCCGCTGTCCTCCCTCGCGGGAGACGAGGCGGTGCTCCACCCACGATTCCTGCGCCATTTCGGCCGAACGAATGAGGTGTTTGTGACCACGGTAGCCTCCGGCCCCGGCGACCCTGTCGGCATCCCGGTTCCCCCCGAGTTCGCGCACCTGCGCCCGGGAAACCCGGTGAACCCCAGCCTGCACTCCCCCTCGGCCGGCACCGGCGAGGCTGCCGGCTCCCCCGGCACGTCCGCGAGCGACACCAACAACGGATCGGAGCGCGGCAACTCGATGCCGAGCTCCTATTTCGACGACACCTACTCCCACCGCGCAGACCCGTGGGGTTTCGAGACCCGGTGGTACGAATCGCGCAAACGCGCCCTCACCCTCGCCGCGCTCCCCTCCCAGCGCTACGACACCGCGCTGGAGATCGGATGCTCCATCGGGGTGCTCACCGAGCAGCTCGCCCCGCGCTGCGGCGCACTGCTGGCGGTCGACATCTCCCAGGCCGCCGTCGACCGGGCGAGGATCCGACTGGCGGATTCCAGCCACGTACGCATCGAACGTGCCGACATCGGGGTACGTTTCCCCGACCGCCACTTCGACCTTGTGCTGCTGTCCGAGGTGGGGTACTACTTCGACCTCGCCGGCCTCGCCGGTGTGCTCGACCACATTGAGGATGCCCTCGGCGACACCGGGGTGCTTGTGGCCTGCCACTGGCGCCACCCGGTCGCCGACTATCCGCTGCGCGGGGACGACGTGCACGCGGCGATCCGGGCGCGGTCCTTGCTGCAGCGGCTCGCCGTCCACGTCGAGGAGGACTTTGTGCTCGAGGTGTTCTCCCGTGATTCCCGCTCGGTCGCAGAACGCACCGGCCTGCTGTGAGTGCACAAGGCCACTGCGTGGTGGTTGTCCCGGCCCGCGACGAGGAGAAGCTCGTCGAGAGATGCCTGGCCTCCATCGTCGAAGCCCACCGCTTCGCGCGGGTCAGCCTCGGCGAGCGCTGCCCCCACCTTGCCGTGGTGCTCGTCGCTGACAGCTGCACCGACCGGACGGCGGAACTCGCGCGGGGCATCCCCGGGGTGACGGTGCTCGAACTCGGAGCGGCCAACGTCGGCACCGCGCGCGCCGCGGGGATCCGTTTCGCACTGGAGCGCCTCACCCTGCAGCATCCCGGCACCGATGGCGGCGCCGGCGCCCTCGACACCGCCCAGGTGTGGATTGCCAACACGGACGCCGATTCCATGGTGCCGCCGCAGTGGATCAGCAGCCAGGTCGCCCTGGCCGATTCGGGAATCGACCTGATGCTCGGCACCGTACGCCCGGAGTTCGCCGACCTCAGCGCCGCGCAGATCCGGATCTGGAAAGCCACCCACCTGCCGGGACGGCCGAGCGGAAATGTGCACGGCGCGAACCTCGGCGTCCGGGCGAGCAGCTACCTCGCCGCCGGCGGATTCTTCGACCACGCCGAACACGAGGATGTGGACCTGGTGCGCCGCCTGCGCGAGAACGATGCGCGCTGGGTGACCACGGACGAGTGCGAAGTCATCACCTCCGGGCGGCGCGTGGGACGAACCCCCGGCGGGTACGCCTCTTTCCTCGCGCTGCAGGCCGCGGCGGTCGACGCGGAACCGTCACCGCTGTTGCAGGCTCCCCCCGGCGGCGAACTCAGTACCGCGACACCCGGGTAGGCCAGGGCGTCCACCCGCAACATCCGTGCAGGCCGGAGCGAGCCGCATCGAGCGGCATCCACCGGCACCATGCCCCAGTCATAACTGACCAGTTCGGATGCTGCAGGCAGGCGGTCGCATCGGCGCGGGAACGGTGACGAAGGGGAATGGGGCGGGGGCTCGCCTGGGCGACCAGGCGCAGGTTCGGAGGCAGACCGCCCGGGCGGCAGTGTGTCGGTGGTCGAAATTATGCTGGCATCGCCCCAGTGAGGAGGAGGAGCAATCGTGCCGGTTCCGTCGACGTTTGCGATCCCCACGGCGGGCGACACGGCCCGCAGTAGCCGCGGGACAAGGGTGCCGCTATCATTTTGCGAAGACCGCGCGGCCGGAGCGCGGACGCAGCCACCGCGCGAGACCCGCCCCGGAATTGCCACAATTCACCGTCGGGTCTTCAGTTCCTGCACTGGAACCACTCAGCACACCGTGATCCACAACGCCCGCCCCTCGGCACTGCCCGACATCGGTACGCCCCGATCCGCCATTGCCCTCGGGCGCGCCACCCCGTTCGCCAGATAATTCCGTTCGCCAGACAATCCGGAGACCACATGCTTGCCAAACTCCTCTCCCGCTATCTGAAGCCATACCGTAAACAGTTGGCCGGAGTGCTGGTTTTCCAGTTCGTTGCCGCCCTCGCCTCGCTCTACCTGCCCACCCTGAATGCGAACATCATCGACAAGGGTGTCGCCAACGCGGACGTCGACTACATCTGGTCGACGGGTCTTGCCATGCTCGGTATCTCCCTCGGCCAGATCACTGCCTCCATCATCGCGACCTATTTCGCGGCGCGAGCCGCCATGCAGATGGGGCGCGACATCCGCAACGGGGTATTCGAGAAAGTGAGTGCGTTCTCGGAACGCGAGGTTTCACTGTTCGGTGCCGGCTCGCTCATTACCCGCAACACCAACGACGTGCAGCAGGTGCAGATGCTCGCCATGATGGGTGCCACCATGCTCGTCTCGGCCCCGCTGCTGGCCATCGGCGGCATTGTGATGGCGCTGCGCCAGGACATCGGCCTCAGCTGGCTGATCGCCATCGCCGTGCCTGCCCTTCTGCTGGTCGCCGGCCTCATCATTGCGCAGATGGTGCCGCTGTTCCGCACCTACCAGGTCAAGATCGACGCCGTGAACCGCATCATGCGTGAGCAGTTGACCGGAATCCGCGTGGTTCGTGCGTTTGTGCGGGAGCCCATCGAGGAGGAACGATTCGGCGTCGCCAACCACGACATCATGGTTGTCGGGCGCCGCGTCGGTTCCCTGTTTGTCCTGCTCTTCCCGCTGGCGATGCTGGTGCTCAACGTCACCGTGGTTGGCGTGATCTGGTTTGGCGGCATCCGCGTCGACAATGGCGACATCGAGATCGGCACACTGTTCGCCTTTATGCAGTACATCATGCAGATCCTGATGGGTGTGCTGATGGCCTCGTTTATGACCATCATGATCCCGCGGGCCGCCGTCTCCGCCGAACGCATCAGCGAGGTGCTCGCCAGCGCGAGTACCCTGGTCCGTCCGGCCACGCCGGTGTCACACCTGCCCACCCCGGGCTCCCTCTCCTTCATCGATGCCGGGTTCACCTATCCGGGTGCCGAGCGTCCCGTGCTCGCCGGGATCACCTTCGACACCGAACCCGGCGACACAATCGCCATCGTTGGGTCGACCGGGTCGGGGAAAACAACCCTGGTCTCCTTGATCCCCCGACTGTTCGACGTCACCGCCGGCAGCGTCTGCGTTGGCGGGGTCGATGTACGCCAGGCAGACCTCGACACCCTCTGGAAGGGCATCGGACTCGTCCCCCAGCGCCCGTTCCTGTTCGCCGGGACCATCGGCTCCAACCTCCGCTTCGGGCGCGAAGACGCCACGGATGCTGAACTGTGGCGGGCCCTCGAGATCGCCCAGGGCGCCGACTTTGTGCGCGAGATGGACCGGCAGCTCGACTCGCGCATCTCGCAGGGCGGAACCAACGTGTCCGGTGGCCAACGCCAGCGACTCGCCATCGCCCGGGCCATTGTGCACAACCCCGACATCCTGGTTTTCGACGACTCGTTCTCCGCCCTCGACCTCACCACCGATGCCCGGCTGCGGCAGGCACTCTGGCGGGAACTCCCCCGGACGACCAAAATCGTCGTCGCCCAGCGCATCTCCACCATCACCGAGGCCGACCGCATCATCGTCCTCGACGACGGCCGGATGGTCGGGTCGGGAACCCACCAGGAACTTCTCGCAACAAACACGACCTACCAGGAAATTGTGGAATCCCAGCTGGGTGTGGAGGCAGGCGCATGAGTACCACCAAACCAACCAAAAAGAATTCGCCGGAGCCGGTCCAGCTCTCCGAGGAGGAAAAACTCGAACTGGAGCTCGCCGAGCAGGCCCGCCTGTCCTCCGGCGACTGGGACAGTGTCAAACCGGGTAAGGCCGCGAACTTCGGCCAGAGCTTCAAGCGCCTCATCGGCCTGCTCCGCCCGCACGCGTTCGCGTTCACCTTCGTCTCCATCCTCGGAGCCATCGGTGTGGTCCTCACGGTCAGTGCACCGAAGGTCCTCGGCGAGGCGACCAACATCATCTTTGAAGGGGTCATCTCCTCCCGGCTGCCGTCCGGGGTGACGCAGGCCCAGATTGTGCAGCAGCTGCGGGCCGATGGGGATACGTCCCAGGCCAACATGATCGAGGCCATGTCGATCACCCCGGGCGAGGGTATCGACTTCAGCCAACTGAGCCAGATCCTGATGATTGTGCTTGGCCTGTATGTGGTGGCGGCCATCCTCGGCTGGCTGCAGGGGTACGTCATCAACGTGATCATGATGCGCACCATGTTCCGGCTGCGGGAGTCCGTGGAGGCGAAAATCAACCGCCTCCCGCTCAGCTACTTCGACAAGGTGCAGCGTGGTGAGCTGATCTCCCGGGTCACCAACGACATTGACAACATCACCCAGACGATGCAGCAGTCCCTGTCGACCGTTATCACCAGCGTGCTGACGGTGGTGGGTGTCCTTGTGCTGATGTTCTCGATCTCCTGGCAGCTCGCGATCGTCGCCCTCGTCTCGCTTCCGCTGATGGCCGTGATTTTCGGTGTTATCGGTCCGAAGTCGCAGAAGGCGTTCAGCCTGCAGTGGCGCAAGGTCGGCCGCCTCAACGCCCGCGTCGAGGAGTCCTTCTCCGGCCACGCTCTTGTCAAGGTCTTCGGCCGCGAGAAGGACGAGCAGCAGAAGTTCACCGAGGAGAACGAGGAGCTCTACCAGGCCTCCTTCCGGGCGCAGTTCCTCTCCGGCATCATCATGCCCGGCATGATGTTTATCGGAAACCTCACCTATGTCGGCATTGCCGTGCTTGGTGGCCTGATGGTCGCCGGCGGCCAGCTGCGCCTCGGCGACGTCCAGGCGTTCATCCAGTACTCCCAGCAGTTCACCCAGCCTTTGTCCGAGCTCGGAGGCATGGCCGCGGTGGTGCAATCGGGTGTGGCCTCGGCCGAGCGTGTCTTCGAACTGCTCGACGAAGACGAGCAAGAACCCGATTCGGTGGATGCTCCGGAGCCCGTAGTTGGCGACGGCACCATCTCCTTCGAGAATGTCGCGTTCTCCTACACCCCGGAGCATCCGCTCATTCGGAACCTGTCGTTCAGCGTCAAGCCGGGACAGACCGTCGCCATCGTTGGACCGACCGGCGCGGGAAAAACGACCCTCGTCAACCTGATCATGCGGTTCTACGAACTGGATAGCGGCCGGATCGTGCTGGACGGGCAGGACATCTCGCAGCTGCGGCGTGACGACGTGCGCTCGCGCTCCGGCATGGTGCTGCAGGATCCCTGGCTGTTCGCCGGGACCATCCGCGAGAACATTCGGTACGGACGCCAGAGTGCGACCGACGAGGAGATTGTGGCGGCGGCGAAGGCCACCTACGTCGACCGGTTTGTGCGTTCGCTGCCGGACGGGTACGACACCGTGCTTGACGAGGACGCCTCGAACGTCTCCGCGGGCGAGAAGCAACTCATTACCATCGCCCGCGCGTTTGTGGCGGCGCCCTCGGTGCTTATCCTCGACGAGGCAACCTCGTCGGTGGACACCCGCACCGAGTTGCTGCTGCAGCACGCGATGGCGGCGCTGCGCACCGGTCGCACCTCTTTTGTGATCGCGCACCGGCTGTCGACCATCCGCGACGCTGACCTCATCCTTGTGATGGAGCACGGCGACATTGTCGAGCAGGGCACCCACGCCGAACTCATCCTGCGTGGCGAGGCATATTCGCGCCTCTACAACTCGCAGTTCGAGAGTGCGGCAGCCGACCTCGATGCCGAATCGGCGGCGGAAACCGCCGCTGCAACCCAGCAGGACGGCACCGCTGCGGCTCTCGCCGAGAACGCGACGTAGCGCTTCGACGCACACTGTTGTGACGGAATGGGCTCCCGGCTACCCACTTCCGTCGCGGCAGTGCGCGCTCTAGGGTGATGAGGAAAACGGGGCTGTCCGGCTTCGGACTCCCCTGATGCTCTGGACGGACATTCACGATGACCCGCAATCCCCAGTCCCGGGCGCCGACCCCCGGGGCGGCTGCTCCCCCTTCACCATCCCCGCCTTCGCCGGCATCCTCACCGTCGCCATCCGGACGCAGCCGCCGGGATGTGCTGCGCATCGCCGGCCTCTCGGTCGGCGCGGTGGTTGTCGCCGCGGCGGCAGGAACGGGAATTCGCGCGGCGGTGAACGGTGCCTTCTCGGCCGGCGACGGCACACCGTACAACCTCTGGGGCAGCTGGGACACGCTCGATGGCCTCGACCGGATCGTCGCCGCCGGGGTGCTGGCGGCGAACCCGCACAACACCCAGCCCTGGACACTCTCCGTCACCGCAGACACAATCCTGCTGTCCGCCGATCCCACCCGGCGAATGCCGGCCTGCGATGCGAGTGACCGCGAGCATTTCGCCGGTCTCGGCTGCGCGATCGAGAACATGGTGGTGGCCGCGCGGGCACTGGGTTCACCGGTGACGGTCGATCTGTTTCCCGACGCAGGCTCCCCCGAGGTGGTCGCCCGCCTGACGATAGGGCCAGCGGGCAGCATCGCCGCCACGGTCGCCGACACGCAACTCGCCGCATCCATTCCCCGCCGGCATACCAATCGCGGCCCGTATACCGACTCTCCCCTCAGCACCAACGACCTGCGCATGCTCGGCGCCGCGTCGCCCGACCTGCCCGGTGTCACGGTGACCTGGGTGAGTGAGGATGCCGCCCGTGCGGCGCTCGGCGACCTGTACGTGCAGGCCACCGAGGCGATCGTTCACGATGAGGACCAGTCCGTCGAGGCTTTTTCCTGGTTCCGCAACGATCGCGCGGAAATCGACGCGCACCGCGACGGCCTCACCCTCGACTGCCAGGGACTCGACGGTGCAACCCTGTTCCTCTCCAAGGTCCTGCCGGCGCAGTCGCGCGCCGACGGCGACGCGTTCTGGGTGAAATCCACCCGGGACGTGCACACGGCCACCGCCGCGGCCTACGGGATCATCACGGTCACCGATGTGCGTGACCGCAGCGACCAGGTCAACGGCGGCCGGATGCTCGAACGCGTGCACCTCGCGGCGACAGCGGCATCCCTCGGGTTCCACCACATGAACCAGATCACCGAGCGCATCGACCGCGACGCCTCGCTCGGCCAGGAAGATGTCTTCTCCGCCCGTTGGGAAGCCGTGACCGGCATTCCGGCCTCAACCGGGCTGGTCGCCTTTCGTCTTGGTTATCCGCAACGACCCGCCGGGCTCAGCCCGCGGCGAGCGCTCAGCGCAGTGCTCACGGCGTAGCCGCCAGCGAATCCACACATGCCGCCACCACGGACGGTCAGGTCCGCCCCCGGTGGGTGTCTAGTGTGGACGCATGGCCACAGTCATCCTTGTCAGGCACGGACGCACCACCGCGAACGCGAGCGGCATGCTCGCTGGCAGAACCGCGGGGGTGCATCTCGACGACGTTGGCCGCGAGCAGGCAACCCGGGTTGGTGAGCGCCTCGCCGACGTTCCCCTGGTCGCCGTTGTCTCCAGCCCCCTGGAGCGCTGCGTGCAGACGTCGCAGTTCATCCTCGATCGGCAGGGCGGCACACCGCTCAGTCCCATCGAAGAGGACATCACCGAATGTGATTACGGACAGTGGGCCGGCCGGAACCTCAGCGAGCTCTCCAAGGAGAAGCTGTGGTCGGTTGTCCAGGCGCAACCGTCCGCGGTGGTTTTCCCCGGCGGCGAGTCGATGGCGACGATGCAGTCGAGGTCGGTCGCTGCGGTCCGGCGACTCGATGCGGCCTTCGAGTCCGAGCATGGACCCGGCGCGGTCTGGGTGGCGGTCAGCCACGGCGACATCATCAAATCAGTGCTCGCCGATGCCCTCGGGATGCACCTCGACCTGTTCCAGCGCATCAATGTCGGTCCGGCGTCGATTTCGATTGTGCGGTACGGCGAAAACCGTCCGGACGTCATCGCCACAAACACGGACGCGGGAGACCTGTCCTGGCTGCGCGCATTCACCCCCACGGCCGATGCGCCGGTGGGCGGCGGGGCAGGCAGGCTCTAAGGCAACGGCGACCTGCCAGACTTAGGATGTGACTATGCCTGCAATCGTCCATGGATTTGATTGGCCCGATCGCCTTGTTGTCGGAACAGTCGGCCAGCCCGGGTCCCGAACGTTCTATCTCCAGGCGCGTGCCGGATCGAATATCGTCAGTATCGCCCTCGAGAAAGAGCAGTCCGCCCTGCTCGCCGAGAAGATCGAGGAGATTCTCGACGAACTGATGGTGCAGGACGGCAACCCGTTCAGTGTGCCCGCGGTGACCCCGGTCGAACTCGTCGACAATGATCCGCTCGAGCAGCCCGTCCTTGAGCAGTTCCGCACCGGCGCCATGAGCCTCGGCTGGGACCCCACCACCGCGCAGCTGGTCATTGAGGCATACCCGCTTGTCGAGTCCGATGACGACTCCGATGACCCGTACACCGATGACCATGCCGAAATTATGGTGGTGCGTATCCCGGTCGGCACGTCCCGGGCGTTCTCCAAGCGAACCCGCGAGGTGGTGGGTGCCGGGCGCCCGCTCTGCGTCCTCTGCGGAACACCCATGGACCCTGACGGGCACGTCTGCCCGGTGCCAGACAGCCTCTGATGCACGTCGACGCCGACCTCACCGGTGGTGAACTGGAGCTCACGGGGCGGATCACCACGGCGTCCAATGCAACATTCCTCGGCACCATCGACGGTGTCGCGGTGGTCTACAAACCGATTGCCGGCGAGCGCCCGCTGTGGGATTTTCCGGACGGCAACCTCGCAAACCGTGAGGCAGCGGCGTATCTCGTCTCCGAGGCGTTCGGTTGGCGTGTTGTCCCGCTGACCTGGCTGCGCGATGGCCCGATGGGCACCGGGATGGTGCAGCTCTGGCAGGAAATCGACCCGGAGCAGGATCCGGTCGACCTCGTTCCATCGGAGCAGGTACCGGAGGAGGGCTGGCGCCACGTCTTCGACGGCATGGACGAAGACGACAAACCCGTCTCGCTTATCCACGAGAATTCCGCCGAACTTCGGCGCATGGCGGTCTTCGACATCGTGGTGAACAACGCCGACCGCAAGGGCGCCCACATCCTGCCGATGGCCAACGGCCACCGGCACGGGGTCGACCACGGGCTCACCTTCCACGCCGAACACAAACTGCGCACCGTGCTCTGGGGCTGGCTGGGCGAAGAACTCACTGCCGACGAGATTGCCGGGGTCGAACGCATCCGCAGCCTGCTCGCCGGTGAACTCGGCGCTGCCCTCACCCCGCTGGTAACGGAAGAGGAGCTGGCCGCGCTGGCCGCCCGCTGCGACCGGCTTGTCACCGAACGACACTTCCCGGCGCCCGAAGGTCACATGCCCGCGGTACCGTGGCCGCTGTTCTGACCCGCTGACCTCTCAGCGGAACCAGGAACGCCGTCCGCGCCCGAACATGTCGTCGAAGCTGTCCCCACCGGCGGAACCGAATTCCGTGCCACCCTGCCGCGATCCTAGATAGGACCCCACAACAGCAGCTCCGAGGTCGTCCGCCTCCGGCGCGACCACCGAACCACCCACACGCTTGGCCATCGAGGCGATGAATCGCGCAAGGCCCGGGTCTTCGCCGAGGCGGAAAAAAGTCGTTTTCGCGCCAAGGCGCATTGAGTTGTCCAACTCCCGCACAGCGTAGGCCACCGTGAGGGGATCCGGCGGGTAGTTGAAATAGATTTCGCCATCCGGTTCAAGGTGCGAGGTCGGTTCACCGTCCGTGACAATAAGCAACACCGGCTGCGCATTCGGATGCTTGCGAAATTGACGGTTAGCCAACAGCAGGGCATGGTGCAGGTTGGTTCCCTTGTCCCATTTGGCATCGAGTCCGATGAGGTGCTCGATCTCCATCACCTCCGCATGGCGGCCGAAACCGATCAGCTGCAGCTCGTCACCACGAAAGCGACTCTTGATCAGCGTGTGCAGCGCCAGGGCGGTTCGCTTCATCGGCACCCAGCGGTCGTCCATCGCCATGGAGAACGAGGTGTCGACCAGAAGCACCACACAGGCCTGGGTTCGTTCCTCGGTTTCCTGCACTTCGACGTCATCGATGACGATGCGTACTCCCCCGGCGACGGGTGCACCGTCGCCCGCAGTCCGGGTGATCGCGTTGGTGATGGTTTTTGTTACATCCCAGGGTTCGGTATCCCCGAATTCCCATTCCCGGGTAGCACCGGAGCGCTCCCCTGCCGCGCCCGCCCGGTGGAGGTCTCGGTTCCCTCGTCGCCCGGACATTTTCTCTGCGACGTCGCGCAGGAGCGCTTTGCCCAGCTGGCGCATCGCCCTCGGGGTCAGTTTGAGCTGGCCGTCCGACCCGCGTTTGAGTGTGCCCGAATCCCGCAACGCCTTCGCGAGTTCCTGGAGGGTGCGTGCGTCGACGACGGCATCGTTGCCGAGTTGGCGGGTCAGCGCGTCCAGGTCGAGGTCGTCGAGCTGGGAGTTCTGGTGTGACTGCGCAAGCTGGTCGGCCAGCTCGTCGAGGTCGGCGAGGTCCTGGAATACGCCGGTGCCGTCGCCGAGGCCAAGACCCTCCTCGCCGTCCATCCGCTCGGACCCTGACCAGTCTTCCCCTGGCCGGAGCGCGCGCAGCGTGCCGTCCAGCCTGCTGAGGGATTCCATCAGCTCCGGGGAACCGAACGCCTGCTGGGCAAGCGCATCGAGTTCGTCCCGTTGTTCCTGCGTCATCGAGTTGCGCATCCGCTGGGCGGCGGCAGCCCGGGCGGCCAGGGCATCGAGCAATTCGTCGATGTTCTCGGGGCCTTCGGGAAAAAATTCGCCGTGCTTGGACATAAAGTCCGAAAACTGCTCCGGGGTGTCCTCGCCCCGCGCGTGGGCGTCGAGCAAATCGTTCAGGTCGCCGAGCATGGCATTGATGGCGGCGCGATCCTCGTCGGTCGCGTTCTCCAGGGCATTTTTTATGCCGGCGAAGCGCTGCTCAAGCAGTTCCCGACCGAGCAGGTCTTTGATTTTTTCGTAGTTCTCGCGGGCCTCGCGGCTTTGCCAGCGGTAGTCGCTCAGTTCGCTGACGGCTGCGGCAGGCGACGGCGGCAGGCTGTCGAGCTGGATTTGGGCGAGGGCACGGTCGCCTTCGTCCATCTGCGCGTCCCTGGCAAGCTGTTTCCGTTCCTCGAGCAGTGCTTTGTCGAGGAGCTCTTTGATCTCCTGCAGGGTGCCGTCGAGGTTGTGCTTCTGCAGGAGTTCGCGTCGTCGCTCGGCAACCCGGCGGGCCAGGTCGTCGAGGCCGACCTGCTCTTTGCCTCCCCGGCGCAGAAACTCCCGCATGGCCCGCTCCGGCGACGACCCGGCCATCACGTCTTTGCCGATCGCGTCGAGCGCCTCGGTCACGTCGACCGGCGCAGCGAGTGGATCCGGTCCCCCGGTGTACTTCGTGTATCGGGCGTCGCGGGTGAGGCGCCGATTGCCCCTAGCCATAAATCGCCTCGCCGCCACCGCTCGCCTTGCTGACCCGGCGAGCCAGGTACAGCCCCTCCAGTGCCAGTTCGATGGCACCGGCTCTCTGGCCGTCACTGGTCGCGTCCAGCCGTTCGCACACGTCGTCGTACAGCTCGGACTCCCCCAACCTCGGCAACCCGGCCAGGAACGTCCGGGCAGCAACCTGCTCTCCGGTCGTGACCATCACGCCGCTCTCCAGCGCATCAACAAGCGGACCAAAATCGATGCCCCGGAAATGCGACCTGACGGTCTCGGCGGTGGCGGTACGGAGGAGGTGGTCGAGGATCGCGTCCTCCCGCCCCTCCTCGCCGGATTCGAATTCGATCTTCCCGCCGAGCACATCAACGGCGGTCTCCAGGTCGATGGGGCGGGCCACTGCCCCTTCCTCCCCCTGTCTGGTCGCGCGGTGGATTGCCGCCGCCGCGATGGTCTCCGCTCCCGCGATCGCAAAGCGGGCACTCACCCCGCTGCGCTGGTCGACAGCGCTCGATTCCCTCAACGCCCGGGTGAAGCGTGCCAGGATCTCGACGAGGTAATCGGGGACTTCGGCGACGAGGTCGGCCTCCTGGCGGATGACGGCGATCTCATCCTCGAGTTCTGTGGGGTAGTGGGTACGGATCTCCGCCCCGAAGCGGTCCTTCAACGGGGTGATGATCCGACCGCGGTTGGTGTAGTCCTCGGGGTTTGCACTGGCAACCACAAGCACGTCAAGCGGCAACCGCAGCACGTATCCGCGAATCTGGATGTCCCGCTCCTCCATCACGTTGAGCATCGCGACCTGGATGCGTTCGGCGAGGTCGGGAAGCTCGTTGATCGCGACGATCCCGCGATGACTGCGTGGGATGAGCCCGAAGTGGATCGTTTCCGGGTCACCCAGGCTGCGTCCCTCGGCCACTTTCATCGGATCGACGTCGCCGATCAGGTCAGCGACACTCGTATCCGGCGTCGCAAGCTTCTCGGCATACCGGTCCTCCCTGCCACGCCAGGACACCGGCAGTGCGTCACCGAGTTCCTCTGCGCGCCGCCGGCTGGCCGCGGTGATCGGTTCGAATGGATGCTCGCCCAATTCAGAACCCGCGATGACCGGCGACCACTCGTCGAGCAGCCCGGGCAGGGTGCGCAGCAGCCGGGTCTTGCCCTGGCCGCGTTCACCCAGCAGGACGATGTCGTGCCCGGCGATCAAAGCCCGCTCGAGCTGGGGAATGACGGTGGATTCGAAGCCGTGGAGGCCGGGCCACGGGTCCCTACCCTCGCGGAGGGCGGAAAGAAGATTGTCACGAATCTCGGCACGAAGGGTCTTCTGAACGTGCCCCGCTGCGCGAAGCTCGCCGACCGTTGCCGCTGTAGGACGGGTCATTCCAGCGATGTTACGCCGAGGAACCCCATCAGGTTGCGGGAATATTTCGGTTTCCAGAATTTCCGCACCGGATAGTTAAAGGCCCAGCGCCAGGGATGCGAAAGGCAGGCAAGCCGGCAACACCGCGGCCTGGGAGAAAAACACGAAGACCCCCTGCCATCACGGCTGGGGGTCTTCGTCTGGTGGTGCACCCCCCCGGACTTGAACCGGGAACCCACTGTTCGTTGGACTCAAATCGTGGACCCAATGTTGTGATCTTGGTGCAGAGAATTCGCTGAATCCGCGGACTTCGTCGAGTCGCCACTGTCACAAACGGTGGGCCCGAATCACGGACGCAAATCCTCGCATCATGACCAAATGATGACCAGTTTTTCGACGTTACCCGGCGGCCGCATCGGCGAACGGCCTTGACTTTTTCAGGTGAGGCCCAGACTTATCGAAATCCGAGCCATCTACCCGCGATCTGAGAACCGTCGATCGTAGGCGGTGAGGGGCCCTCCCTTGGCGATTGGTTTAGTCGCTCGTGCAGTGGCAGCGAATCGACTCCAACGTTGTCCTTCAGTCCGCGCGTGCAGGAAGTGTCGTGCGCAGCATCTACGAATATTGGTTTGCAGATCGAGAGACAGGAATCCGCGCGAACTCTGTTCCACTCTCATCTCAGATAAATCACCTCGCGAGTCCAGATGTGCTTTACTTTCCCTGATCGCGCAGCCGACGCGGCCTGGTGCCGATTCCTTGACATCTACGAGGTATCGAAGGGATGTCGCGTGACTTCGTCTCCGCATACTGTCGGAATCCTCGTTTTCGACGGGATGAAACTCCTCGATTTCGCCGGACCTGCCGAGGTATTTTCCGAAGCAAACCGTTTTGGTGGCGACTACCGGATCATCATGGTCTCGATCGACGGACGCGACGTACGCACGTCAATGGGCCTGACCCTCCCTGTCGACCTCGCCGCTTCAGACGCGGGGAGCTTTGACACAGTACTAGTCGCCGGGGGTGAAGTCTTCCCTGCTGGCCCTGTCTCGGAAAGCCTGGCATCCGGTGCCTTCGACTTGTCGCAGCGAGCTAATAGAACTGGGTCAATCTGCACGGGCGCATTCGTACTGGCAGCGTCCGGGCTGCTCGAAGGAAAACGGGCGACCACGCACTGGCAGCACACCGCAGAATTAGCGCTGCGTTACCCCGGCATACTGGTCGAACGTGATGCGATCTTCGTAAAGGACGGCAATACTTATTCGTCGGCTGGCGTGACTGCGGGAATCGATCTCGCGCTGGCCCTCCTCGAAGAGGACGCGGGTGTGGAGCTTGCGAGGACCGTGGCACGCTCGCTCGTCGTCTACCTGCAGAGGGACGGTGGACAATCACAATTCTCCGGATCGACTCTCGAGCAGATGCCGCGTGCATCGCTGCTCCGCACCGTCATCGACTCGGTACGAGCCGATCCTTCCGCTGAGTACCCGACCAGCGTCCTCGCGGAGATCGCCCGTGTGAGCCCTCGTCACCTCTCTCGTCTGTTTCATGAAGAGTTGGGGATGACCCCTGCGAAGTACGTCGAGATCACCCGCCTGAACAGAGCGAAACAGCTGCTCGATGACGGGCGGAGCGTAACCGAGGCCGCCGAGGCTTCGGGATTCGGCAGCTCCGAGACTTTGAGGCGGGCGTTTGTCTTGCACCTGGCAATCCCGCCGTCCAAATACCGAGGACGTTTTTCCTCGACCGCCGTGAAGATTCGTAGGTAGTGCAGTGATTGGGCGCTAATGCTGCGTATGGGTAGCGCCGAGTTTCGACGAGGCCCGTGAGCGCTCTCGCTGTTCCTGCAGTGCTCGCGTGTATACGAGCTCCCAGTCGTTCGACACTGCAATGTTCAACTTTTCGGACTCCTCGATAGTGAGCTCCTGAGGAAATCCGAAAGTGTCGGCGAGCATAAAAATATCGGCCCCGGTGAGCGTTCTACTCTTGAACTGTGCGAGTGCGCGCAGGCCGCCGTCGAGGGTCCGGCGGAACGCCTTCTCCTCGCGGAGCAGAATGGCGAGAATCGCGTCCCCTCGCTCCACTGTTTCCGGATACGCCTGCGCGTATATGACGCCCAGTTCCGCGACGAGGGGCGCAAAGAATTCGTCCTGTAGCCCGATTGTTCTCGCCGTTGTGATGGCTCGACGAATCAACCGCCGCATCACGTATCCTCGCTCCTTGTTTGTAGGTACGACACCATCGACCGCCAAGAAGTACGCTCCTCGCACATGGTCCACGATTACGCGCATGGGCGTGGGGGCAGCGGAGTAGGAGGTATCAGATAGCCCTTCGACAACCCTGAGCAATGGCGCTAAGACGCTGACCGAGTACACGTCCGGTACGCCGAGGGCGGCGGCGGCGATGCGTTCCAGCCCTCCGCCGAAGTCCACTATCCGCCGCTTCAGCGGCGAAAAAGTACCGTCGGCCTCCCGCCGATACTGCATGAAGACCTGATTCCCGATCTCGAGGAACCGGCCTCCGTCGCTCGCCGGGTGGGCAAGTCCGTGGCTCGGATCGTGATGCTGTGGGCCGAAGTCGTAGAAGACTTCGCTGTCGGGTCCGCACGGGTCCCCCACTGGAGTCGACGAGAGATTCCCGCCGCGGCTCCACCAATTCTCGTCTGAATCGTAGAAGAAGATTCGTTCGTTTCCGGCGATTCCTCTGGCATCTCCCGCGGCCGCCGAACCGATCTCGGCAATTCCCGCATCAATACCCCGTGAGGCGAATGCTGTCTTCCAGATCAGAGCGGCCTCGTCGTCTCGGGGGATGTTGTTGTGACGGTCACCGATGAAGCACGTGACATACAGCCGATGTGGATCGAGGCCGACGACGTCGGTGAGGAACCGGAAGAATGTATCGATCTGGTGCTGCTTGAAGTAGTCTCCGAGGCTCCAATTGCCCAGCATTTCGAAGAACGTCGTATGCCGGGCGTCTCCGACTTCGTCAATATCTTGGGCTCGGAAACAGGGCTGGCTGTCAGCGAGCCGGGCGCCTCGTGGATCCGGTTCGCCGAGAAGGTGGGGAAGCAGCGGTTGCATGCCGCTGCCGGTGAACAGGGTGGATCGGTCCGTTGGGAGAAGACTCGACCTGGGGATCAGTGAATGCCCGGTGCTATCCATGAGGGCTAGGAACGCGGCCCGAATGTCGTCGGCGTCCATGTTGGTCACTGCTCGGCGCGGAGATCGTGTGTGAGGTGTTCCATGAACGCGCTCAGCTTTGCCGGCACGTCGCGATGGATGTCGAGGTCGAACAGGTCAGCGAGCACGTGTGGGTCACGGTAGCTGATGTAGGTGGAACCGTTGTCGTCCCAGAGCAGCATTCGAAGCGGGAGATCGATTCCAGCTCTCGGGTCGTCCTGCATCACCCCCGTTCCCACGGTCGGGTCGCCGAAGAACACGACGACTTCGTCGGCGAGCTCCAGGCCAGCAGCCTGCGCCCCTGCGGTGTGATCGATGCTTGCGAGCACTGTCACGCCCCGTTGCTCCAACAGCTCGCGAAGTCGAGCTGTCGCCTCAGCGACGCTGCCATGCACCCGTCGTGTTTTCAGTTCTTCACCCATCGGCGCGTTCTCCTCGAATTCAGTGTGACGCGCTCCAGTGTCCCGCCGACTGCACGACGACGGAACACTGCAGTGCTAGCTCGCCAGGAAGCGCAGCAGGTTTTCGTTAACCTCGGCTGCGTGGCTCCAGCCGAAGCCGTGTGGGCCGCCCTCGATCTCCACGTATTCGCTCTCGGGGAACGCTTTGTGGAAGGCGCGCCCTGTCGCGTCAATCGGCAGGATGCGGTCAAGGACACCCTGCATGATCAGGCTGCTGATGCCGGTCGCGCGGATCTTTTCGATATCGCCGCGGAAGTCCTCGTGCCAGGACGGCACAACAGCATAGGCCGCAATCAGCGAACCGCCCGTTGCCACGTTCCAGCTCCCCTGAACGACCTCGGGGCTCACGCGAGTTCCGAGGTTCTCATCGAGGTTGTAGAAGTCCTGATAGAACGACGTGTAAAACGCGTACGGGTCTGCTTGTGCTCCCGCAGCGATGCCGTCAAAAACCGCCTGCGGGAGCCCGGTGGGGTTGTCGTCGGTCTGGAGCAGGAACGGCTCGATCGGCGCGAGGAACGCGATCTTCGCGAGGCGGTCAGTGCCGTAGGTCGCCGTGTACCGGCCGACTTCACCGGTGCCCATTGAGAAGCCGACGAGCAGCACGTTCTGGAGGTCGAGGGTCGTCAGCACCACGTCGAGGTCGGCGGCGAAGGTGTCGTAGTTGTAGCCTTCGCTCGGCTGGCTGGACTTGCCGAAGCCGCGGCGGTCATACGTGATTACCCGATAACCGGCCTCGAGAAGGGCACGTGTCTGCGGTGCCCATGAGGCCCCGTCAAGAGGGTAGCCGTGGATCAGCACGACAGGCTGACCGCTGCCGTGGTCTTCGTAGTAGAGATCGATCGACGTGCTGTTCTCGGTGCCAACTGTGATAACTGACATGGTTTTCCTATCCGCTAGAAGAGAGTTTTTCGATGTGGCCCGCTCTGGGTCAGGCTGCATATTCAGTCTGAACATGCCCGGCCTGAGCCGCCCCGCTTCTTAGGCCAGGCTGCCCTCGAATACGGACATGATTTCTATTTCAGAAAGCTTGCTGCGGTGCGACGCAACATCGCATAGTGAAGCTGATGAGTGTCGGGACAGAGATCTTCGATTACAACGCCACAACGGGCCAGTCGTTTTCGACCCCGGCAAGGACGTTGAAGTAGTTCGTCAGCACATTCAACGCCAGATTGGCCACCAGTTCCCCGATCTCCTGGTCCGTCACCCCGGCTTCGCGGGCCTCCGCGATCGTGTCCTTCGACACGTCGCCGGCATTCTCCGCGATCGCTCTGGAGAGCGTAAGCAGCGCGTCAACGTGCGGGTTGGTCGAGTCGCTGCGACGTGCGGCATCGAGTTCGTCAGCGCTCACCTTCGACACATTGCTGCCAATGTACGTGTGTGCCGAGAGACAGTACTCGCATCCATTCAGCTGCGCAGTCGCGATCGCGAGGCGGTCCCGAACTGCCGCCGGGAGGGTTCCGGAGCTCACGGCGGCAGACAAACCGAGGTAGCTCTTCAGCAGTGCCGGGCTGTTGGCCATGACCTTGGTCATGTTCGGCACGCGTCCGAGCCCCTTCTGCACCTGCTCGAGCAGATCTTTGGTGACTCCCGTGGCATCCTCGGGCTGGACGGGGGCGAGATTTGCGGTGGTGACAGTCATGTGGAACTCCAATGGTTCTGATAAGCGATGGGGAAATCAAAAAATTTCGGGAATCGACGAGGCGATAAGCATTGGCCCCAGGTGAACGGGATTGCGGCTAGCGTCAGGCCGGTTGTTTCACAAACTCGGCGTGCGGTTCTCGGACGACAACAACCAGGCATGCTGCTCGAGCTGAGCGATCATGCCGTTGAGCAGGTCCGCGGACACCGGATCCTCGTCGTCGACGGCAGAGTGCACGGCGCGAGCATTCGCCACGGTCGTGTAAATGCGCTCCGAGATGAGGTCTATCGTCTGCCGAGTAGTCAACTCGCCCCGGGGATAGGCCCGCAGTCCGGTGGTTTCGACCACCGTGGAGCTCAGCCCATCGGGAACTCCGCCTACCGCGCGCATGCGCTCGGCTACGCCGTCCGCGGCGTCCCGGGCCGTCGATACGATCACGTCGAGCTGCCGGTGCACGTCGCGAAAGTTCGGCCCAACTACATTCCAATGCGCCTGCTTGCCCTGGAGGTTCAGTTCGATCAAGTCCACGAGCACCGACTGCAGGCTGTCCATTAGCGTGTCGCTAGCGATAAATCGGAGCTCCCTTAACAGCGGAATTTCGGCGATCGGGTTGTTCTGAGAGGTGGGCATCTGGCTGCTTCCTTCCTGAAGCTTTATCGACAGTTTCGCGACCGCTGCGACGAACCGCCCCGCCAGGGAAGACATGAAGCCAACGGTTTGGGACAGCCGACCACGATTGCTCAGGCGGCAGTACTTTTTGTGCCGGACATCAGGGAGAACCGGGCTCGGTATTTTGACGGTGGGATCGCCAGGTGAGCGATGAAAGCACGCCGTAGCGACTCGGATGTACCGAAGCCCGAGTACTGGGCCACGTCCGTGACGCTCATGCCGGTATCCAGCAACGCCTTGGCCTTGTCGAAGCGGATCAGCTCGACGTACCTGCCCGGAGTGGTCCCGAGCTCGTCGTGGAACAAGCGGGTGAGGTGGCGTGGGCTCACTTGGGCGATCGCCGCCAGGTGGGTGACGGTGTACTCAGCCACGGGATCGGCATTCACGATATCGACGACGCCGCGCAGCAAAGCCGTGCGAGGCGCCGGGCCCTGCAGAGTCGCTGAAAACTGGGATTGTCCCCCGGCCCGCTGCATGTACACGACCAGCGAACGAGCGACGGTACGGGTAAGTTCGTCTCCTTCGTCTTCCTCCAGCAGCGCGAGGGCGAGATCGATCCCGGCGGTGACTCCTGCGGATGAATATGTGTTTTGATCCCGGACGAAGATGGCATCTGGTTCTACTTGCGTCGCCGGATACCGCAGGGCGAGTTCTCGCGTGTGCTTCCAGTGCGTGGTCGCCCGTTTGCCGTCCAGCAGTCCTGCTGCCGCCAACACGAAAGCGCCCGTGCAGATTGAGGCGGTGCGGGACGCCCTGTCTGCAAGGTGAAACGCGGCGCCTGCGAGGGGTTCTGAGACGGGGTGCGCCGGGAACACTTCTCCGCCCGCGACCAGGATGGTATCGAAGCGTCCGGCGGCGTTGGCGGAAACATCGACTGGTACCCGCATGCCGATGGAGGAACGGACATCGTTGCCGTCGGTGGACACCATGCTGATGCGGTAATTCGCACCGGAAAGGTTCGCCTCGGTGAAGACCTCGGCGGGACCGGCCATGTCTAACAGTTTCATTCCGTCGAATATGAGAATCCCGACTCTATGGGGTACTGCAGACATGGAGAGGCCTTTCGTAGATGTCCGATTCAGTGGGATTTGAGCCCTGGGTAGCGGGGTGCGGGCGCGCGAGGGTCGGCACGCTTGAGGCAGGTACAAACACAATTCCGCGACGTTGCATGATCGAGTCGCCCGTCCGACCAGGAGAAGCACATGACACAGACAATCGCTGGCATCGCCATTCCCGACAGTTCCCTTGCCGTCGAAGCCACCGAATTGGTGCGCGAAACGACAAACGAACTCATCTTCAACCACTGCCGCCGGGTATTCCTCTTCGGCAGCTTGCAGGCGCGTGCGCTGAATATCACGCCGGAACCCGAGCTGCTATATGTCGCCGCGCTGTTCCACGATCTCGGACTGGTCGCCCCGTATAAGAACGTTGACCAGCGCTTCGAGTTGGATGGTGCCGGGTACGCTCGCGAGTTCCTCACCGTGCACGGAATCTCCGGCCCTGACGCGGATGAAGTGTGGACCGCGATCGCCCTGCACACCACGCCCGAAGTCCCATACCAAATGAGCCCTGTGATCGCGGCAACAACGGCCGGGGTTGAGACCGATGTGCTCGGGATCAACCTCGGCGCGCTTTCCCAGAGCCAAATCGGCGCCATCACGGAAGCGCATCCGCGTCCGGACTTCAAGAAGCGCATTCTGCAAGCATTCTTCGACGGCTTTTCCGACCGCCCGGACACGACTTTCGGCACCGTCAACGCCGACGTTTTGGAGCATTTCCAAGCTGGATTCCGGCACATCGACTTCGTCGACGTGATCCACAACTCCGCCTGGAGCGAGTAGCACTAGACCCGTCGCTGGGGCGGCTGCGCTCTTCACTTCGATCTCCCCGGTCACGTAGCAACCGGGGAGCCGATGCTTGTGCTGACGCACGCTCCCGCCGTGTTCGAGTTATTCGCGAAGAAAATGTGGAGTGAAGGTTCGGGAGGTAACCTTCCATCCGCCGACGGTGCGGCGGTAGGTGTCCGTACCAGTGCCCATCGCGAAGGGGAGGGTGCCCTGTCCCTCCCGGGCCCCTGCTAAGTAGGCGGTGATGTACATCGTGCCGACTGCCTGGTCAGGTTCATCCGTCGTGAACCGGAAGTTCGTCAGGACATGGCGCACCCCGGGTATGGGGCTATCGGTGTCCATCATCCGCCCCCAGTTGCGGATGGCGTCGTGTCCGACGTTGGGCTCGCCCAGGGTGGCGATCCAGCCGTCCTCGGTGAAGAGATTCGGGAGCGTCTCGGCTTGGCCGAAATCGACGCGCCAGGCGACCTCAAGGGCGAGGCGTGTGAGTTGGATGTGGTCGGAATCAGCGACGAGTTTGCCGATGTGTTCTAGAGACATTGCGATCTTCTTTCTCAGCGAGGGATGGGTTAGGCGGACAGCTTTTGGAGGAACTGCGCAACGCCTACTTCGGCCCAGTGCTCGGCGAGCTTGCCGTTCTGGACTCGGTCAAAGGTGGTTCCGGTCAGGGTGGCGGTCCGTCCGCTGGAGGGTACGCCGAAGAATTCTCCGGTCTGGCGGGCGGTGACGGCCCATCGGGTCGCGACCATGTCGCCGTCCGCGATTTGATCGACGACGGTGACCTTGATGTCCACAAAAGCGGCATGGAGTGCTTTTTCGGCCTCCAGCCAGCTCTGTCGCGTGAATTCGTATCCCGACGACGGGTGGACGACGATGTCGGCGGCGACGTACTGCCGCCAGGTTACGTCTAGATCGCCGCGCCCCCAGCTTTCCCAGAATTCGCGGGCAATCGTCTTAGCAGTGGTGTTAGTCATGATTTTTCTCCTTGATGCGGGTTGGTGGTGTCGGTGGATCTGATCAGGTTGAGCCCGAAGACTCAGATAGCCCTTTGGCGTAGGAAGGTGTTGCCGTTTAGGTGCTGGCGGGAAAGTCGGTGCTCTCTGAGACCGCCCTGCCGGAGTCGAGTTCGCTAAGCCGGGAAGTGAGTGCAGCGCGGATTGCCGAATAGGCGTCGCTTCCCAGGACCAGACGCTGAGGGGTAGGCGACTGAACAGATACGGCAATGATCGCTTCAGCGACGCGGGCCGGGTCGCCGAGGGCGTCGCCGGTGAGATTGCCTCCCGCGGCGTCGATGTACTGCCGTACAAGACCGACCGGTGTGTGGGCGTAGGCCTCTATGGGCGAGGCGACGGTGAGGGCCGCGCCAAACTTGGTGCGCACATTTCCTGGCTCGACCAAGGTGATGCCGATGCCGAACGGGGCGACCTCGCCCATCACTGACTCGGTGAACCCTTCGATCCCCCACTTGGAGGCGTGATACATGCTGCCTCCGGTGCTGGTGATTTGGCCACCCATTGTGGACATTTGGATGATGCGACCCTCGCCTTGGGCCCGGAGGTGCGGGAGGACGGCCCGGATGAGCTGGATTGGCGCGACGAGGTTGAGCGCGATCTGTTGCTCGATCGCTTTATCGTCGAGCTCCTCGGCAGCTCCGAACGCTCCTGCTCCGGCATTCGAAAAGACGACATCAATCTTCCCCAGATCGGTGAATGCCCGGTCGACAGCGTCGCGCAAGACGAGCGTGTCGGTGACATCAACCGGCGCCACCCACAGCTGCCCCGGGTGTTTGTCGGAGAGTTCGTTGAGGGCCTCAGGCTTGCGAACGAGCGCAGCTACACGGTCCCCCTGTTCCAGCAATCTTGTCGCAACGGAGCGACCGATTCCCGATGTCGCCCCCGTGATGAGCCACGTTTTCATGTTTCTCCCTTTACCAAAGTTAGTAATCCAACTGGATGGTTTATTTAAAGTACTGGTCGTCACCGTTATTGTCAACCGAACGTTTGGTTTATAATTTAGATATGTCTTATAACTCCGCCGCTACACGCGCCCGCCTGTTGGATGCCGCCTATGCAGAGTTCGCCGATCGGGGATTCGCAGGTGCCCGAGTCAGCCGAATCGCATCAGAGTCAGGCTCGAACAAGCAGGCGATCTATCTCTACTTCGCCTCCAAAGAGGGATTGTTTGACGCCGTCCTGGAAGACCGCCTGGGCGTGCTGGCTGACCAAGTTCCGTACACGCCAGACGACCTGACCGGATATATCGGCGCACTCTTCGATCACATCGTCGAGCATCCCGAACTCGTCCGCCTCACGCAGTGGAAGCAGCTGGAGCGGCCTGACGCCACAGACATGGAACTGAACTCTCATGTGTCGAAGGCAGAAGCTCTCGCTCGAGCGCTCGGCGTTGACGATGCCCGCGGCATGGATGCGCTTATGCTCACTCTTGCGATGGCGCAAGCTTGGAATACTACGAGCCCGTCGTTGCGATCCATGAACCAGTCGCCGGACCTGCGTCTTAGGCAGCATCGCGCCTCGCTTGTTGCGGGAGTTGCGGCGGTCATCAACGACCTTCAGTAACGTATCGAGTCGCGACCTGCCTGCGGACAGTCGCAAAGCAGTAACCGTACCCTCGCCATTCTTCTTCGACCGTCCGCCTGCGTACAGTGATGATCTTCGCGGGAACCTCGATCCAGCCGCGCGTCATCCGTCGACCACAAACGGAATTGAGAGCCAAGTCTTTTTCTATTTCGCCCACGAGCGCCCCACGATACCTACTTGGCTCTTACCGCAGATCCGCCCGGTTGAGCCCATGTTCGAAGGGATGGGACCGGGTTCGCGATGCTCGACCAGTGACACGGTTCATTCGCTCTTGTCGCCCTCACTGGCTCTGGTAGCCAACAGCCCTACTCCATCCACATCACGTTGATACCATGTGCCTGGCTGACCACCGAGATCGGCAGGATTCGCCGGGCCGACCGGGTGAAACCCCGTGTTGGTAAGGACTTTCCGTGACGCGGGATTCGCGCTTGCGGCTGCCGCCCTGATTGCGCGAACGTCACGGTCTACTTCTACCAGCGCGCAGGCTTCCCGAACGCCCGCCGTCGCTATGCCAAGACCAGTGGCATGTTGCGCAATTCTGTAGCCCAGTTCAGCGAAACCATCCTCTTTGAAGACGAAGTTGAAACGCCCCACAATTGATCCGTCCTCCGCGACGAACACGTAGAAGACGCCGATCCCACTCTCCTGCTCAGCCAACAGCGCATCATGACGCTGGCCGAACTGCTCGAAGTACTCGTCGCCCCGGTCGTAAATCCACGTAGCGAAATAGGCGCGGTTCTCTAGCTCGAAGGTCAGCACCCTCGAGGCATGATCCGGTCGCAATTGCTGCAGATGAGGCATCGTGAAACCCTACCGATCCTCTTGGTAGAGCACGTTTGCCCGAGTTTCTGGCAGCGCCACAATAGCGAAGTGGATACGACGCGGCGGACTGGTCAGAACGGGATGTCTCGCGATACCGGTGCTTTTCAGCTCAAGGCACGCGAGACTTGCGTGATTTTCCCGGTGCCACAACTCGCGAGCCGTTTTCATCTCCCCGGAGAGAAGCCCTTGTGGTAGCTGGCACAGACAGGGACCCTCTTGACCTGCAGGCACGATGGAGACCGTCTCGAAAATGTAAAGCTCTCCGAGGCACTCGGAAACTGAGACGGCGAGACGACGAATCCGTGTTGTTACGGCTGTTCGGCTGTCTCGGGAACACGTCTCATCGTGTTTAGTCTCGGCGCCGCAACTGTGGGGCTTTTCGGGATTACCTAACACCTCGCTTGTCCGATAGCCGATCCTCGGCCACTCACTCCCTCACCACGTCGACACGCCCGGGATCACTGGAAGACGACCCCGGTCGATAGACCGGTCCGAAATGGGTTCTGGGGAAGCGACCCCATGTGAGACTTCCGAGACAAGGCGTGGGAGCCCCAACCGCCCAGGCCTCGACAAGCATCCGCATCACACGTTTATATATCAGCCCGTGTCCGGTTCACTGCTAGAACTACGTCATGACTAACGAGCCGAAGCCGTCGCGGTACCAGGAGATCAGCGCCGAAGCCCAGCGCACGCTGATTCTTGGAGAGTCAGGACGGTTCGAATTCAAACGCGAGGCCGAAGCCGTGTCAGTGAAGCTCCTTGCTACCCTGGCGAACTGGGTCGCCCTTGATCCCGAACAGGAGGTCGCCCACTTACTAGTAGGCGTCGACGAGGTTGAGGACGAGGCAACCGGCCTTGTCAGCGGGGAACCGTGCGGGCTGCCAAAGGGTCTCGACAGGGCAGTCGCCCGCATACAAGACCTCGCCAGCAAGACCCGCCCGGTTCCTGTTGATGCGTTCATCGTGGAGGAAAACGTCTCCGGCGACAAGCCTTTCATTCGAGTCGAGGTCCGGCCGACCGTGCCGCCACACTTCGACGACGAAGGCCGACGACAGACCCGGCAGGGACGCTCAACTCGGGCACTTACGGATGACGAGTTACTGCGCGTCTACCTCGACCGGGAGGCGGGTAGCTTCGCCGCTCGGTTCCGACAGACCAGCAAGGAGCTTCGTTCCGCGGTGGGCGCGATTGGCGGCCAGGTGGAAGACGTTGCTGCAGCGATTGAGCAGAACATTGCGGAGCCAATCCGCAGCCTGACGGCGACGGCTCAGAGAGCTGCGGACGCTGCCGAGTCAGCGGAGTCCTCGGCTGACTCGGCCAGCGCATCCGCCATGAACGCGGAGTCCGAGGTCAGCCACGTCCAGCAACTGGTCAAGGGACTCCAGGAGGTCGTTGAGGACATCCGGGATCAGACACCGGACAGCGTCGCCTTCCAGCTCAGCGAGGTCCGCCGAAAGGTGTGGTGGAATTTTGCGGTGGATACCTACGAGCACACTTCCGCTCTGGCGGATCAACTGGAGGAACGACTTCGCGCGCTACTTTCCAGTGATATCTCCTTGTACGTAGCGCGCAATAGCTGGGAGGACGGGCTGTGGGAGGACGTCCTCGACGAGCGTATGGCACGGTATCGGCAGCGAGGAACGCAGAAATGGTGGAGTGAGACGATCCAGAAGATAGAGGGCTACTTGAGCAGTCCTTCGTACTCAGCACCGGAACTACCGGCCCTACGCGCCGCGCTCAAAGTAGATCTCGACCACGAACTTGATGACCCTGAAAGCGTGACACGCAAATTCCAGGGCCTTTTAGGGATGTCGTGAGGCCGCGAGATCGCCCAATATGCGGGACGGTACCGGATGCCCCCCCGGCGGAGGTTAGCAACCACTGTCACAAGGGTATTTATTCGTTGAAATTGATTATCTAGCTGACTAGCCACAACAACAATGGGCTGTCGTCGGACACCGGTACGGTGGACGCACACCCTTGGAGGGACAATGGCCGTGCCCCACAGATTAGAGTCGTCCAGATTCAACCGGGCACTCAGCGTGGAAAACGAAGAGCTCGGGATGAAACTATGGCAGTCCATGTTCCCTCGCATCGACGAAATACTGGCCAAGCTTGACGGTCCTTATGCGGCAGTCGTTGAGGAGCGGTCAAGCCTTCGTCTCGATGATCGCTACCTTGGTGCCTGGCGCGGGGGCGGCCTTCATCGGGGAGCGATGGCCACGGCCGGCGATGCGCTCAGGACTGTGCAAGGCATCCTTGAGAAGAATGAGGTGCCGATGACGGCCCTTTACCCGTTGCTGCGGGCGGCGGTGGAGAATGCCTCGTTGGCTATTTACCTCCTCGCCCCAGGTGATCGAGATACCCGCCTCGTGCGCAGCTATCAAGTAGCAGATGATGATGCAAAGTGGCAATGCGTCTTCGCGACCAACCTTGGTCAAAAGCACGCTTCGGCAACTCGGACACGCTCCAAGGTGGACATCCACAACCTCATCAGTAGCCGTCCTAGCCTCGGTGCGCCGAGGGCGGTAAAGCTTGGTGCTCCAAGATACGGCGATATGGTGGCCCTCGCGGACGCCGCAATCGCTGCAGACCCTGCTGTCTCAACGCCTGCAGGAATGCCTCTTCTTGCGTGGTGGCAGCTGATGTCGGGAATGAGCCACGGAAAGCAATGGGCGCTGATTGCAGCTTTGGAGAGGAGCGGAGCGATCGAGGACGCTGCTGACGAAAGCGCTCACGTGAAGCTGACTTCCTCTACGGTGATGGTCGGTTTTGCTCTGCAACGTGCGGTGGAAACACTTGAGACCGCGTTGCGGTTGTACGGCCAGCGTTCAAAGTCGGCCTGGGCGCAGCCGGAGGACGCGTCTGAACCGGTGTCGGAAACTCCAGCTCAGCTGCGTGAGACCCGGCGTGTGGCCTTGAACATGAGCAAAGCCAGGGACTGACCTAGTAAACGCAATGGCGATTGAGCAGGCGGTCATCAGGCGACGCTCGCCGGACTTACCGCGGACCGCACTGCTAGACGACTAGCAGTGCCACGGGCAGCTATTTGCCGGTTAGGGCGTGAGCGTACGGATGCGGCGGTACAGCGTTGCCCGCGACATTTTTAGATCACGTGCCACCTGGGTGGCAGGTTCGCCCGCGTCGATGAGCCGGGCCGCGTTGCGGATCTGGCTCTCCGTGAAAGCTTGGCGCCGCCCGCCCAGATCTTTGCCGGCAGCACGTCGCTTGGAAATCGAGTCGGTAATTCGCTCCCGTTTGATCTCTAGCTCCATCTGAGCCAAGGCAGCCATCACCGTAAACACCATCGCTCCCATCGGGGTCGCGGTATCAACATCGCCTCCCCCAAGGTTCAGCACCCGCAAGGACGCTCCCCGGGATTGAAGGTCTTTAGCCAGATCCAGCATGTACTGGGTCGAGCGGCCGAGCCGATCGAGAGTCGTGATCACTAGGGTGTCCCCGTCGTGCAATGCGGTGATTGCCCGGTCGAAGTCCGGCCGTGATGCTCGCGCTCCGGAAACGCCGCGATCAACGTAGAGGTCGTCGCGGCGGACGCCGGCAGCGAGCAAATCGACTTCCTGGCGATCAGTATCTTGAGTGCGAGTCGATACGCGCGCGTAGCCAACCAATTTCGTCACAACGTCCCCGATCTGTCTCGCAACTAACCGTTGCTGCAAAGATCCTAGCAAACACTTGAAATACATAGCTGCGAGACAGTCTGAATGTTGCGTTGGCATAGGTACGATTCCACGCGACGAGACGCCTCGCAACTCAAGGGTTTCGAGACGCTTCATTGGCTGCAGTAACGATCCAAGGTGGACGTTTTCACTGGGCGGGGTTGATACGCAACTTCGCGGGAGCAGAATCAGCCTGTTCATAGGATGCGGCTGCGCGGTAGCTGACCAACTAACGAGCACGAGCGCTATGCGTGATTACTATCGGAATTGCGCGTAGCCAATAGTCTGACAGCGTGACTGAAGAATCGAACGGTGACAATCAGATGGATCCCCTTGCGATCGGCGCACTCGTTAAAGTTGGCGAAGCTGGCCAGAAGTTTGCCGATAGCGCCGCGGCAGAGACCGGCGGACTTCTGCGTCGAATTCTCGGACCTTCAGCTGACGTAATTGGGCAAGATTGGGCCGATCGATTGCGCCGCAAGAACATGGAACGTCTATTGGCGAAAACGGAAAAGCACGCGGGAAGCGATTCCGACCCTGGTTGGGCCCAGCCCCGCGTCGCAGCTGCAGTGTTCGAAGCGGCACAGTACGCAGATGAGGAGATCGTGACCGACTACCTCAGCGGCGTCCTCGCAAGTGCGCGCAAACCCGATGGAGGCAACGACGATGCACTTCCGTGGTCAAATCTCATTTCACGACTGTCAGCGCTTCAGCTACGAGCGCACTATCTGATCTACCTCAATCTTCGTCAGGTGGTGAAGGCTTCCAATGAGAAGACACGGCTGTATGAGTTTGAATCGCGGGAAGTCGCATTTCCCATGGAAGACTTCCTCGAAGCGTTGGGGCTCGATCGCGATGGATCGGACTTCCAGCGCCTAGCCGACGCACTCCAAGGCATGAAGAAGGAAGATCTTATGGCTGACTTCAGCTACGGAGGTCGAGATTTCTTTTCGAAGCATGCTGGAAACCTCGACAAGAAGTTCAAGTTCCTGCCGCGAAGGCGGTTAAATACCCCATTCGACGATCAGATTCACATCACCTTTTCGCCGTTCGGCGTGCAATTCTTCTTGTGGGGACTTGGCCTTGGTATGGCGCATGACACGGTCTATCTTGATTCCCACCGCGAGCTTCTTCTCGACTCTGACTCGACGGTCACGAACGAACTGATCAAGGATGTGGACCTCGTGGAGTCGTATTGGGTCGAGCTCGACGATGAAGGCAACGCTGCTGGAGCCGCAGGCAGTGACGCGACAACAGAGGTTGTGCCCGCACCGCAGTCGGGTGTGTAACGACCCCGATGCTAGGACTCTGAACGAGAGTGATTTTCGCTTGCCCTCGTCATAGAAATCGTCGGGCCACATAAAATTGGACGGACGTGTCTCACAATCCAAGCGCCTTGCAACCGGCGAACTCAGGGTGTTGCACTCACCGCTTGAGTTCGCCGATATTCAATCGACTAGGTACGAAAGGTAGTTACGAGCTTCCGCGGTTGTCGTTTGAGTCACCCCGTGGCTGACAGACTCCAAACATGAGCTATTCAGACGTCCTCGCCAGTATCGCGCTAGTGGTGTCACTGCTCACAGCTGGCTGGACCGCATTGCGCGCCTTACGGTGGGATCGTCCGGTGGTGTCGGTGTCCGGTGCGCAATGGATAGGGCAACGGAGTACGGCACCCGGAAGGGAGGTTGCTGGCTTCAGCCTTGAAATCGTTAATACTGGCAATCAGACGACGCAGGTGGTAGCCGCCTATTGGCAGATTGATCGTGGCAATGGAGTAGAGATCCATTTCACTGCATCGCATGGCGGTGGAGGCGTTGACTCGCTTTTTGAGGCTCCTGATCAGACGAACGCTCCTACTCTTCCAATCACACTTGAGCGCTATGGTCGGTGCGCATGGGATTTTGAAATGAGCCTCAACGGAATTCGAGAACAGGAATCTATCCTGCGTGCGCGCCCGGTGGCCCAGTTCACCTCGCGAAAGAAGACTGAATTCGCCTACGGTGCTTGGCAACCCTCTCAGATCGGCATGGAATCGCGTCGCCTCCGCGAAGAGCTTGACGCTCAAGCTGCCGTCGCCCGCCAGTCGCGTACTTCTAGTTCCAATTGACTTGTTATTGAGGGCTTATCGTCGGCAGGCCGCGTAAGACCACGACTGATGTAGCGCTAACGTCACCATACAAATGCGTTCACCGGTTTCGGTGCTTTTGATTTCGGCAACGACTTTCGAGCACATCCCAACCGCGGGCGTTAGCGAACATAGTTGTTGAGGACCTAGATGCTCACAAACGATCGTTTCCGGCACGGCAACAACGGTGATCAGTACGGCGGATAGAACGAGTACCGCCTATGGACGCATAGCTGCGTCGCTCGGACAGCGCACCGCGCCACGCTGCGCTAGCCCGGGTTCTGTAAAGTGGTTTGCTCAGTGGCGGCCTTCTGTGATCGCTCCGTGTCGTTGACGTGGCGATAGGCCTGCCGCGTACTGCGATGACCTCCCATGAACGGGACATCACTCTCCCCCGCAGATGACGTAGTGCCCGGATCAGGTGCATCGAGTCCTACTGCTCGGCCAGCACTCCCGGGGTGTCGTGAGTGACGACGCTCTCCTCGAGGGCAAGCCGCGGGGTGTCGAGGGTCCGGAGTGGAGAATCCTCGTCGGGGATGCCGAACGAGACGGCGAAGAGGAGCTTCAGGTCTTCGGGGATGTCGAGGGCTGCGCGGACGGTGTCGGCGTAGCCGCCGATCATTGCTTGGGGGACGCCGCTGTAGCCGCGGGCGGTGAGGGAGAGGAGGAGGTTCTGGGCGTACATGCCGACGTCGCCGGCTGCGCGTACTCCGTCTCCGATCAGCGGGGTGAAGAGGAGGGCGACGTGGGGTGCGCCGTAGAAACGCATGTTGTCGAGGAGGACACGGTGCCGGCCGTCTCGGTCGGAGCGGGCGATGCCGCGGACTCCGTAATGCAGGGCGGCGAAGTCGCGGGAGCGTGCGGCGTGCACGCCGTTGCCATCGTCGTCGGTGAAGTCCGGGCTGCGGCGGCCTTCCTCGAAGGCCGCGACGAGGCGCTCGGCGAGGGCGTCACGGGCGGGACCGGAGACGACGTGCGTCTGCCAGGGCTGCGTGTTGCTGTTGGAGGGCGCGGTGCGGGCGTCGTCGAGGATCGCGCGGATCTCGCTGCCGGGGATGGCGTCGGGGAGGAACTTCCGAGCGGAGTGGCGTGAGCGGAGTGTCGCGATGAAGTCGTGGTCGGTACTGGGCATGCGAGGCCTTTCGGGGCGGTGGGAGACTAGAGGGATGACAGCGGGGATGACAGCGCGCAAGCCACGCAGCGATGGGCTGCGCAATCGTGCGATGATCGTGGCCGTCGCGCGCGAGCATTTCCGGGACCACGGGACGTCGGCGTCACTGGAGGCGATCGGTCGCACCGCCGGCGTCGGTCCGGGGACGCTCTACCGTCACTTCCCGACGCGGGATGACCTGGTCGCTGCGGTACTCGCGCTGCGTGACGGCGAGGTTGTCGAGCGTCTGGAAGCGATCGAGGAGCTGCCTGATGCTGCCCTCGCGCTGGAGGAGTGGATCGCGGCGGTCGAGGTGTACCTGGACACGTTGAACGATCTGGTGGGGCCGATCGGTCGGGCGCTGAGCGATGAGGGTTCCCCGATCGCCGTGTCGTGCCAGTGGCTGATCGAGGCGTCCGACCGGGTGGTGGATCGAGCGCAGGGCGTCGGCGCGGTGGCGGTGGATCTGCGGGGCAAGGACGTCCTCTACGCGGCGTTCGCGATCGCGTGGGCGCGTCGGACCGCGGGCGAGGATGTCCGATCGGCCGACGCGGTGCAGCGCATCGTGATGCGCGGCCTGCGCCGGGCCTGACCGGACTCTCGTCAGGAACTCTGGTCTCGCACGTCAGAGACAAGCGCGACTGTCCGCGAGGACGCGGGACGTCCCAGCGCTCGCACTTCCCAGCCGACGGCCCGGTACGCATCCGCGTCGAGGGCGTGCCGCGCGTCGAGCAGGCGCCGGTGCGCGACCAGCGAGCCGAGGGCGGCGGGGTCCGCGTCGCGGAACTCCTGCCACTCGGTGAGCAGCGCCACCGCGTCCGCGCCGGCGACCGCCTGATCAGTGCTGTCGGCGTAGGTGAGTTCGGGATACTTCCGGCGGGCGTTGTCGTTCGCTTCCGGGTCGTACACCGTGACGTGGGCACCCTCATCGTGGAGTAGCTGTGCGACGTGCAGTGCGGGAGCATCCCGGACATCGTCGGAGTCGGGCTTGAACGCGGCGCCGAGGCAGGCGATTCGTGCTCCGCGCAGGTCTCCCCCGACGAGTTCCCGCAGCAGATCGACCGCTCGGCTGCGTCGACGCTCGTTGATGCTGTCGACCTCGCGGAGGAATGCGGTCGCGTGTCCGACACCGAGTTCGTCGGCGCGGTGTGCGAAAGCGCGGATATCCTTCGGCAGGCAGCCTCCCCCGAACCCCAGGCCGGGTTTGAGGAAGCGGCCGCCGATGCGGGAGTCGAGCGAGAGCGCCTGCGCGAGCAGGTTCACATCTGCGCCGGTTGCTTCGCACACCTCTGCCATGGCGTTGATGAACGAGATCTTCGTGGCAAGGAACGAGTTCGCGGCGACTTTCACCAGCTCCGACGTCGCGAGGTCCCCGACCACGAGCGGCGTGCCCTCGGCGAGGATCGGCGCGAACGCGGCGGCGAGTTGCGCCTGCGCCCACTCCGAGTCGACCCCGAACACGAGACGGTCGGGGTGCAGGGTGTCCTTCACCGCGAACCCCTCCCGCAGAAACTCCGGGTTCCAGGCGACCTCGAGGTCGGTGCCGGCGGGGGAGATGCTCTGCACGAGCTCCGTCAGGCGGGCAGCGGTCCCGATCGGCACCGTGGACTTGCCGACGAGGAGGGACCGGCTCGTGATCCGTCGCGCGAGCTCCGAGAACGCCGAGTCGACGTACGTCATGTCCGCGGCCGCGGATCCGGCCGCCTGGGGGGTGCCCACGCAGATGAAGTGCACGTCGCCGAAAGCTGCGGCCTCATCGAGATCCGTCGTGAAGCGCAGGCGCCCGCTGTCCAGGGCCTCGCGCAGCTTCTCGGGAAGCCCGGGCTCGAAGAAGGGGACCACACCGGAATTCAGTAACGCGACTTTGTCGACATCGACGTCGACGCCGAGCACGTCGTATCCGAGGACGGCCATGCACACCGCGTGGGTCGTGCCAAGGTACCCGGTCCCGACGACGGTCAGGCGCGGCTGAGTTGTGACGGAGGGCGCGGAGGTAGAAGACATGGCTCTTTTCCTTGTTGCGGAAGGGGCGGGGCGGGACACGATTGGCTGCCACGCAATTATAAGGAGTCGAACTCCGGTAAATGTTGTCCTTCCGTGAGCTACAGAGAGATCCTTCTCGTACGGCGAGCTCCTCGATTGAAGAAAAACCGTAATGAACGACAAGTAGATGCTGCTCGGAGCCGTGCGGGTGACGTACGGCGCCCACCCGCCGCGCTCGGCTCGCGAGCGGCCTGCACGGCGTGCATCTCCGGTACGTGCCTTGGACTTATGTCAGTTTTGGAGATAGATCGGAGTGGGGTTCCCCAACATGTGCGCCAGACCGGTGTGAAATTTCGCGATACGAAGGTCGACGCGGAGCGGATTCATCCCTGTTAGAAGGCCTTCACGCGGACGTGCCATCCTGGATGAACCGTCAGTTTGTTACCCGGCCAATGCGCCTAGACGCTCGGGGAGCTCGGTCTGAAGCGGCGCTGTATATACCTATCTAGTGCGTGAGCGTTCGGAGTGTGCTGCTGAAGAAGATCAGAGGAGCGCGGGAGTCGTCGCGGTCGAGCGCTAGGACGTCCAGGAGTACCAGAGTGTGATCTCCAGCCTCGATCTCTGAGCGTGGTGCCACGCTGATCCTCGCGAGGGCTCCCTGGAGGAAGGCTGCGCCGTTCACGATGTCTAGCTTCAGGCCTGAGAACCGCTGCTGCGCCGGTCGCCTCAGATCGTGCGCAGCGGACATCATGTCTTCGCTGAGCACACTGATACCCCAGTGAGGAGCCTGGCGAAGTGCTGGCCATGTCGTTGAGGTGTGCGCGAACGAGAGTGAGACAAGTGGCGGATCGAGCGAGACCGACTGCAGGGAGTTCACCGGCATTCCGATGATCTCGCCGTCGATTTCCACGGCAACCGCAGCGAGTCCCGTGGCGAACCCACCGAGGGCATGACGCATGTCAGCGGGGTCGACCATCAGGGTCGGACTCCCAGCCCGCACGGCGAAGGCTGCCCGGTTGGGCGTGGCTGCTCTGGGATCGGAGACGTGGGTGAAGGGGACATGCTGTTTCTCCTCATGGTGTGAGTGTCGAGTCAGCGGTCTGTGGCGAGCTGCGGGGCCACCCCGAGCTGCTCGGGGAGGCCGAGGTGATCGCGCAACGTCGTGCCGGTGTAGTCGTCAGGGCGCAGACCGCGCCGCCGCAAGACAGGCACGACCTGGTCCACGAAGGCATCCATACCGTCGTGCAGGTCATCGATGGTGACGGTGAAGCCGTCTGCGGCGCCGGTCTGCACCCACTCCTGCAGCGTGTCGGCGATCTGTTCGGCCGTTCCAACCATGGACGGAGCTTGGTCAAGCACTCCATGACCGAGAATCTCATGCGGGGTCCGCCCCTGCTGGGCGAGCTCGATCGCGTACGCGGCCTGCGCGACTCCGGGATGGGGCCGCAGATCCAAAGTCTGTGTTGTAGTGAGCCGCTTATCGCGATCAGCTGGGTCCAAGCGCACTCCGAGGACGGCAGAGAGCTGAGCCAGACGCCCCTCGATCCCGGCGGCCTCCTCCAACACCATGCGTCGCCGGACAGCCTCCTCGAGAGTGGCGCCAACCGTAATGGCGAAGAAAGAGAGGAACTTCACCTCGTCGGCGTCTCTGCCAGCTTCCACCGTCATCGAACGCATCATCTCGCGCTGTGCCTTGGCCTGCTCCATCGAGGTGGAGTGGGCGATGATGCCGTTGGCATATTTGGCGGCGGCCTGCACACCCAGTCCGCTGGCGAAGGGCATGAAGATCACCGGCTGACCCTGCTCCGACGGAGGGATCTGCAGCGGTCCCCGCGAGGCGACATGACGACCCTGGAGGTTAACGGGTCGGATCTGGGAGGTGTCGGCGAACCGTCCCGTGGCCTTATCGGGCGTGCCTGCTTCTCGACCCCAGCTCCCCCACAAGGCTTGTGTGATCTGAACGGCTTCGTTGAAGCGCTCGTACTTGTCCTCACGCGACGGAACGGGAAGTCCGTAGTTCGCGAAGGCTTCCGGTTCGTAGCTCGGGATGGCCTGCCAGCCAGCGCGACCATGGCTCATTACATCGAGCGCCCGGACCTGGCGGGCGATCGTGTACGGCTCAACGAAGGAGGTCGAGAGCGTGGTGACCAGGCCGATCCGGCGCGTGGCGGGCGCAATCGCCGCCAGCGTCAGGGTCGGCTCCATCGTCACGATGGGCGGTCCGGATTCCAGATCGCCCCAGATGAAGACTCGGTCGGGCAGGAAGATGTAGTCGAGGCCGCCGCGTTCGGCGCTCTGAGCTGCGCGCACGATCGAGGTCGTGTCCGTGTAGGCGTCCGAATCGGCCGACGGCATCCGCCAAGCACCGGGGTGATTGCCGTGCATCGCTCCGAGCACCGCTCCGAGCAGAAACGTGCTGTTGCTCATTCAGTCATCCTTACGTCATAGGGAACAAACCCGCGTGGGGCCGAAGTGGTCGGCAGGCAGCGCCAGATGGGCGTCATGCGGACGGGGCGTCCGTTTACCGTTTCCTCTAAGATAAGGACGCACTGTCCGTTTGTCAAAGAGAGGGTGGCCGTGATGAGCAGTCCAGCTGTGAACAACCGCAAGATTCGGTCGGACAAAGAGCGCAATCGCAGCCACATCCTCGACGTGGCCACGGAGTTCTTCGCTGAGCAGGGCGTGGATGGGCCCATGCATGACATCGCGAAGCGTGCGGGCTTCGGGCCGGGCACCCTGTATCGCCACTTTCCTACTCGCGAAGATCTCCTTGCGGCGCTGTTGGAAGCTCGTTGGGACGAGCTCCAAGCCCGCCGAGAAGCCATCCAGCAGCATGAACGCGATACCGTTGCCGCTTTGCAGGCCTGGTTGCAGGCGCTGAGCGAATACGTCACGGTCTTCGATGGACTGCCAGATCCTCTACGGGTAGCGCTGTCGAGGGACACCTCTCCTCTGGCCATCACCTGCGAAGGGCTGGTCGAGACGACCGGTCAGTTCCTGGCGGCGGCCCAGCGAGACGGCCGAGCTCATTCCTGGGTAGGTGCGCGGGAACTGCTCCTCGGCGTGCTCGCCGGCGTGTGGGTCGGGGGCGCTGTACTAGCCGACGAGTCATCGACCAACGCGCTCCGTTCTTTGCTGCGCACGGGTTGGGAGAAGCCCCCGGCTCGACAGCTCGATTAGCGCGGTCAAGTTGCCAGCAGCCCCAGCCTTGCCCCGTCATTTCCGGCCGCAAACGACCATTTCTGAGCATCTTCATCGACGAACAGTCAGTCGGCATCCGCGACCTCGTCGAACATCAGCGACAAACCAAGATCTACACAGCAAATCTCGAGAGTGGAGCCCCGCAATAATTCATCATTTCGCGCTCGAACTCGCTATTTAGGCAACTTCAGATTGAGCCGATGAGACGCCTCGCAACCCATGGGTTGAAAGACAGACACCGACATGCTCGCAAATGCTTGATCGCGGGTTTCGGTGGCTTTGATTTCGGCAATGAGTTTTGGACAGATCCTGACTCGGAGGAAATCAAGGGTCGCAGCGGTCGACGTCGGATTGTCCGCAAACGATCGTTTCTGACCGCCGTATATAAGAACGACTCCAGACCATAGGCTGCGAGCATGGCTGGAGAAAAGGTGCGCCGGGCGCACATGGTGACCAAGGCTTACATCAGCGCGTGGGCTGACGAGCGCAACCGGGTGGATGTTATCGACATGAGCCGAAACCACGGCTACCCGTCATCGGTGAACAACGCGACGGTCCGCAGTTTCGCGTACGAACCGAACGTGCTGACTCACGATCTCGAACAGGAATACTCCGTGATCGAGAGCAACGGAATGCAGGCCATCGCTAGGCTCCGTGGCACAGACCCCACGTTGGACGACAAGACCATAGCCGCCATGCTCGCGTTCCTTGACATGCACCTCGACCGTGGCCGCTACGCCGATCAAATGGATATCCGCACGCCAGCCGTCCTATTGAAGACGGACGGGACCTTCGAGGATGTCGAGTTCAACGTCGCAGACCGGCTCCTTCTCTCTCAGTCGATGAAAGAGGTTATCCGCTTGAAGACCCTCGGTCTCGGCTCGTGGGAGTGGCAGGTTATTCCTGGTGAGTTCGTCACCGGAGACGGCGCGGTCCTACTGTTTCGTGAAACGAATGGTGCGGACGTGTGTACAGTCGCGTACCCGCTCTCGCCGACACAGCTCCTCCTGATCGGGAAACCGTTCGACGGTCCGATGCCTCTCAATCCCCTCATTGCGAACAAGAGCCGCCAGTGGCTCATTGGGCGCCCGGGGTCGCTGAAAAAGGGTATTCTCGTGCCCGTCGACGAGGTTGAGGCTGTACTGATGGACGACCCCGAACCTACCTCAGAAGACTAAAACCTGCGTGTTCACGGGAGTCTCGCCGGAATGAAACTAGCGAGGTGCTTCAGTCCATGCTTCATCGTGGCTGAGATCAGTTGCCGGATACGGCGCTGAGGATAAATGGACAAAGCAAAGGCCGACGCCCAATAGATGCAGCGTCGGCCTCCCTCCTATAGAGGAACCGCGTTAGTCCCTACCAGCTACAGCGCCAGAACCGTGTGCGTCCAGGCAACAACGTCAATCACCATTTTGATCAGCTCACGCACATCTAGCGGAAGGGCAACGAGGCCACCAAAGCTCAACGCCACGCCCACAACGCACTTCACCACGCGCGTCGTCGAATACATGCCGGTGTACATTTTGGCGATCAAAAAATAGTTTTTGCCAGTTTTCGTGCCAGTTATGGTCTTAGAATGTCGGTAAAGCAAGAACATGGAGCGTCGATAGCTGTTTTCTGCTGTCATCTTTTCCTCCGGAGAGATTTGTTTGTCGAGATAGTCGTGGACATTGATTTCCTTATCGATTGATGTGGTGGACGGTGGTTTGCGTTCTGCGGGTAGGATCGCGTTCTGCGCTTTGGTTTTGAAGTTGGACTAGACCGAATTTCGGTCTGGTCCTTCTTCTGTTTGTAGCCCAAGTTCTACTTTTTGATTGGTACTAACTTCGGGGTGTCCCCAGTGTATTGACTCTGGCCGACACCTCTTCTGGAGATATATGACACCGCACTCCTAGATGTTCCGTATGCGAGTCACGGGGGTATAGCGGCACTAAATAGGTCAGCAGCAGCCCCAGGGCACTGAAAAACGTTCCAGAACCCCTAGTAACGCTCTATGACGCTCTATGTTGACCATCGGCGACCAAAATTGACGAAAATTTCACGGCAAATTGCCCCCTCCGGCTACCGATAAATGTGTCGAAAAAATATCTGTAAATTCCTACTGATTTCGACTACCTCGGCGTGTCGTTTGTATTCAGTCACGATGAGCGGTACGTATCCGAGTCACTTGCAGACCCCGACAGGCAAAAGAGGTCAGGCGGAGCGGGTAGCTCGAGCAACCCTTCTTTTTCATTGGAATTGCTACACCGGGACTATGTAGGTAACCGCCGTACTCAACCCGTCTGACTGCAGGATCGATCCCAGGCGAGTTCAAGGGAAATAACTCTGGCTGGACGAGTCGATCATCGACCAGTCCAGGTGAGCGCATGAGGGAACCCCGGTGAAGCGTGCGGGGCTCCCTTTCATCAATACGTGTCGCTGGTGCGGCTGCGGTTCGAGGGATGAACCTGAGCTTTGTGGAGCCGGTCCAGTTCCTCCGCACTGAGCAGGTAGTCGTCCGGACTAAACCGGCGGGTTCGACTGTCCATGATTCGCCGGTACTCGGTGAGCATTCGCTGATAGACCCCGAGCATCTGCCCGTGCGAGTTCCCGTTGTCACTGTCTTCGATCTGAGAAATGAGCTCGCTCCAGTGCCGCCCGTCAGCCATCAGGAACCGGACGTACCCCGCCATGTGGCCCTCGAGCGAATCATTGTGATCGAAACCCTGGAACCGCAGCTGGTGGGCCAGCTCTGCATCGACTGGAGCGCCTTCCTCCGCGAGATGCCTGAGGCTGAAAGTGATGATCCGGTGCATATCAAGAATGTCCACGACCCGACGGCTGTCCTTTTTTGACAGCTCCGTCTCGAAACCGGCGACTTCGAGCCAGTACTGCCCCGTGAATCCAGACTCAAGGACCTTTGCCTTCTTAAGCTGATATTCCTCGTCTCCATCCTCACCGTCGGCATCCGTCGGAAGCACTCGGGCAAGGATTCGGTGCAGCATCGACAGGACAAGCCGATCCCGCACAGAGAAGCTCTCCGGTGCCTCCTGATCGCCGTGAGCCTCCGAGCGTTCCCTGATCGGGACGACAGCATCCCGCAGCAGGTCCCGCACGAAGTCGCTCAACGTCACCCCTTCGTCATCAGCGAGTTCTTTCAAGCGTTCGTGGATATGGTCCTCCACGCGGACATTAAGAATTCCCATTTGTCTTACTTCTTTCATGTATACGTATTTGTATGTTTGTAATGCACACTATCGCATGCACTGAGAGTGCATGAAGCCCTGGCGCAGATTGGGTCCAAAATCGATCGATTCGGCGCGCAGCATTGCACGAGTCAGGGTTACGGGAACGCCCGCAGGTGCCCGCGATAGGGACTCGGTCTCTATAAGCCAGTGGGCTGCGGAGTAGGTTGAGGATGACACCAGGCGGCACCAAGGTCTAACAGGTGGCGGTCGCCAGTAAACAACTGCTTTATGTGGCGTCGACTGCAGCTTTCGGCGTCATAGCATCGGCGAGAACCTAGTGACGGCGGATGTAGGCGCCAACTACGGGCTGACCGAAAGGTTACGGAGAAAATTATGGGCCTGAGTGAAATCAAGGTTGTTGCGGACTTCTGCTTCGGCCGCGACCCACTGATATTGAGGAACCTCGCAAAGGTCAACTTCGTCCACGCCCCCAATGGCTCAGGCAAGACCACCATCTCGAATGCCCTTTCCGATCAGCCCCTCGACCTGGATTCACGATTGATCTGGCCGGTCGCGGCGACAGCCACCACCATTCGGGTATTCAACGAGTCATACCGACTAAAGGTTCTCAACGAACACGTCGACGGCATCTTCACCATCGGGCCAGAGTCGGAGAACGTAAACAAAAGAATTGACCTATTAACTGACGAGCACTCAGACCGTCATACCAAGCGGGATGAATGGCGAAACGAAATCGGTGGGCTGTATGACGATATAGAGCGTGAGCGCCTGGGGGCCAGTTTTGAGACTTTCGCGAATCACAAGGATGTCCCGCAGGCAGTCCGCAACACCGTTTTCCAGGGGTTCAGGGGAAGTAAAGATGTGTTCTTCAAAGAGGCCAACTCTCGATACAGATCCGATTTGCTCGTCGCGGAAGGTGTGACCTGGGACACACTTGAGGCTCGCAATGCTTCACTCACCGGCGAGCAGCATCCGCGATCCCCGCTCATCCCGATATCTGTTCACCAGCTCGTTTCTGCCGAGCAGATCACGCAGCTCCAAGCACACGTCGTCATGATGGGCGACGGCGAGCTGGCCGCTCTTATCCAGCACCTCGCCAACGGGGACTGGGTGAGTCAAGGTCGACAACATCTGGAGATCACAGAGGGCAAGTGCCCGTTCTGCCAGCAGCAACTCCCAGAAGACTTCCAATCAAGGCTCAGTGCATACTTCGCATCAGGCTACGACGAGGCACTAGAACTCGCCGTGAGCATTGCAGCTGAGGTGGAGTCCCTCTCGAAGACACTCAACACCGAGCTCACCAGACTCGAATCCGTCATCGACGCTGACGCCGCCATCGATGGGCAAAACTTCAGCGACCGGATCGACGCAATTCGAACCGCGGCCGACCTCGTCTTGTCCAAAGTGAAGGACAAGCGTCGCCATCCGACAACCCGGATCGACGTTGACGACATCACTCCCCTCATAGCTAGCCTCAATGAACTGCTTACGAGTACGAACGCGGATATCACCCGACACAACAACCTGATCGGCGACTCGTCCGCAGAGCGGCAAAAACTGGTCGCTGACGGTTGGGCACTATTCCTCACAGACGCAAAAACCGCGAATCGGCTGAAGCGCTATCAAGGAATCAGTACCAAAAAGCAGAAAAAAATCGAGGACCTGAATTCAGAGATCGCTGAGAGCCTCCAGGCCGACAAAGAAAGCAAGCAGGAGATCGAAACACTCCGGAGCTCGATATCGAACACCTCAACAGTCGCTGAGCGCATCAACGCGCTTCTCAAGGCGCTCGGATTCAACCGATTTCATCTAGCTATCGCGGACGCCGTCGCGGGTGGTTACCGGATCGTCCGCGACGACGGCTCGCTGGCATTCGATTCTTTATCTGAAGGCGAAAAGTCCTTCATCTGCTTCGCTTACTTCATGGAGGCCGTAACCGGAAGCGCCGCGCCAGGTGGCACCGTTGAGCCCGTAATTGCAGTGATCGATGATCCAATCTCCAGCCTCGACAGCGACACCCTTTTCATTGTCGCCTCTTACATCCGTGACGTCGCCAAGCAGGTCATAGACAGTCAGACAAACATCGCACAGCTCATCGTGCTGACACACAACACACAGTTTCACCACGAAGCGGCCTACACGACGGACTCGGCGAAGATTGAGAACCGCCACTACTACCGCCTACAAAAAGGTCTCGACACCCTCACCGCCCTCGCAGACGACGGCGCGCACACAAAAATCCGCGGCAATTACGACCTTCTCTGGCAATCGGTCGTCGACATCGCCAGCGGCGATGAGGACTCGGCAATGGCGCAGGTAGGAGTGTTCAACATCGGCCGACGGATCATCGAAGGTTATTTCAAGACAGTGGGCTCGACCCAAGCTCACGAGCGACAGCAGCCACTTTCTGTCGCGGACGAACGTCTGATGTCAATGTTCACCACCTGGGCGAACTCGGGATCACACACGATCATCGATGATTTTGCTCAGTCTCACCACATCGGAAGTGCCAAACAGTTCTTGCAGCTCCTCCAGCTGTTCTTCGACAACCAGGGACACATCGCGCATTTCAACATGATGGTCAAAGCCTGCGGCGGCGAATCATTGATGAAGACAGGCTCAGTCTTCGAACAGACTCCCCGCTGACGAGCGACAAAAGACACGCGCAGGGCTAAGCCAGTCAGTTATCCACATACAGGTCCAGCTGAGGATATCTCGACCACAGTTAGTCGATGAACGATGAAGTGCGAGACGGCCTCTACTGGGGTGCGCTCTGCGACGAATGCGCGGGAGTGCTGCAGGTCGAAGTACTGTATGGGACGTCGCTGCGGACATATGCCCTTTTTTGTCAGGCTCATGGGCTTGTCGGCCTCGTCGTCTGCCACTAACCCGCACGCGCCAAACCCACCACGGACAGACCTTGGAAGAGCACGTTGCCCCCGAATTGGGGCGCGACATCATTACGGCGCAGGTCAGTTCATTTCGCGAACATTCAGACCAATATCGGAAACAGTTCCGTGTTGTCGGGGTACAAAATGCGACTTCTGGGAACCTTTCTGCACCCCGTCACCCGCCCGAGGGAAGGGGCTTTTAAGCCTGCTCGTGAGGGAGTCTCAACCCCCCGTTCGGGGCACCCGGTTTCTCTTCCCTGGCGTGTCGTTATGTGGTGATGATCAGTCCTCATCTGGGAGGAATCACAATGACGCGATCATTTTCCACACTGACTTTGCTCGTCACCGCAGCGCTACTTGCCGCCGGGCTGACTACCGTTGAGCCCGCTACACCAGCAGTAGCGGCGGAGACGCGAGAGAGCGTGCAGGCGAAGCTTGCCGCGCACCTCGAGAAGGCCGGCATCAGCCGGGACACCGAGTGGGCTCCCCCAGCGGAGGCATCTGAGGAAACCCCGGGTGAGTCTGTTCTGCCGGACACCCCGTGGGCGCCACCGGTAGAAGACCGGCAGCTCACCGAGGAGGGCACCGCCAACCGGGCCCCGGCCGGCACCGTCGTTGGCGCCCCCGGACTCGGCGCCCTGCCCTACTTCTCCTTCCAAGACTTCACCCTCAGCGAAGACACCGTGGCGCGGGTGAACCTGGCTAACGGCAACCTGCTCATCACCTCCGCGGACGAGTCCATTGCCGGCGTCGGCGTGGGCTTGCGGTCGGACCGGTTCTACAACGGCCTCTCCACCGCGAACGGGGAATTCGGTGGCGGGTGGAGCTCATCACTGTCAACCGAACAGGTCGGGCTCCACGGAGCGGTCGCAACCGGGACACCCACCAACCAAGAATTTTGGGGACCCAACGGATTCCGGGTCATGTTCACCTGGAACGGCACCGCCTACGTCCCCGCCGCCGGGTTCAAGAGCACCCTCACGGTTGCTCCGTCCGTGCCGAGCACGACTACGGCCGCGTACTACACCCTCACCTACGCCGACTCCGGCGAACGACTGACGTTTAACAAAGAAGGCTGGCTCCTCGACCACAAAGACCGCAACGGTGTCGGCATCACCTACACCTACAACAACGCCAGCAAGTACGCCCCCTACGCCACCGACAGCGCCGGCCGTCAACTGACCACCACCCTCGCCACCGGCAGCACCACCCTGATCTCCACCATCAGCGACAGCGCCGGGCGCAACACCAGCTACGAGCGCAACGCCGCCGGACAGCTCAGCAAAGTCACCAAACCCGACGGAGAAATCACCAAATACACCTACGACACCACCGGGCGGCTCTCCACCCTCGTCCTGGGCAACAACGCCAGTGTGGATCCGAAAATCACCTTCGGCTACAACACCGCCCACCAGCTCACGTCCGTCACCCAGACGACGAAGATCGATGACACCTTCGGCCCGAACGCGGTCACCACCTTCGGCTACGCCGCCGGTCTCACCACCGTCACTGATGCCCGCAACAACGCGTCGACGTTCGCGATCGACTCTTCCGGTCGGGTCACCAGCGCCACCGACCCACTCGGACGCAAGCGAGCACAAACCTGGACAGCAAACAGTGATGTTGCGACGACCACGGATGCGTTCGCCTCCGGCAGTACCCCAGGGAATGTCACCACGTTGAGTTACGACCAGCTCGGCAACCGCACCGGCGCAACCCTCCCCACCGGGGCAGCATCCTCGGCCGTGTATGCGCAGAGCCCGGACTGCCCGAACGCCGGCACCGGAAACCCCAACCTTCCCAAGTGCAGCACCGATGACGCCGGCAACAAAAAGGCATACAGCTACGACGCTGCGGGCAATATCAGCTCGACCACGGACACCACCGCCGGCGGGACCGCCGCGGTCACCGCCAGCTACACCCGCGACACCGCCGCCCGCACGTTGTGTGGTGGGTTCGCTGGGCAGATCTGCACCAGCACGGACGGCAATAACAACGTCACCCGCTACAACTACGACAGTGACGGCAACCTCACCACAGTCACCCCGCCGGCCCCGATGGGTGCCACCACCTACACCTACGATTCCCTCGGTCGGGCGCTGACCGTCACCAACGGGCTCGGGGACACCACGACGTACGAGTACGACGCCGCCGATCACCTCCTGTCCACCAAAGATGAAGACTTGCGGGAGTTGCTGAACTTCTACACGTTGGTCGGGGCGATCGAGGCTATCTGTGACGGGGAGGACTCCTGCGACTTCATCAACCGCGACAGCCAAGGCCGCACCACCTACGTCGAGCGATACACCGCCACCGACGAGTACACCTCCGACTACGTCTACGACCTAGTCGGGAACCTCACCCAAACCACCACCCCGGTGGGGACTACCAACCGCACCTATGACGCTGCGAACCAGCTCACCAAAGTCCAGCAACCCGGCGGCACCTGCCCTGCCAGCGGGATCCCCGCAGCCAACAGCGGCTGTGTGACTTTCGCCTACAACGCCAACGGAGCAGAGACCACCCGCACCTTCCCCGGCGGCGCGAACGTCGTCACCACCCGGGACAACTCCGGCCGTCCCACCCGGATCACCGCAAAAGCCGGCAACGGCACCACCGCAGTGGACATCGGATACAGCTACACCGCCAATGGTGCCGATCGCAGCGCAATCCAGACCCGCACCGCGTTCAAGGAAGAAGGCACCACCGCCGGAGCAGTTACCAGTTACGGATATGACTCCTTGAGTCGCGTGGTCTCCGCGATCGAGAAAGTCGGGTCCACCACCACCGCGTCCTGGACGTACGGGTACGACAAGGCAGGCAACCGCACCAACCAGGTCCGCGCCGGCAGCACCGGCAGCAACGCCGGGACGATCAACTACACCTACAACGCGGCCAACCAGCTCACCGCCACCAGCGCCGACATCAGCACCTGGACATACGACCTGGCCGGCAACCAAACCAAGAGTGGTCTGACCGGGACCCCGGCCAGCTACAACCCGTTCGGGGCCACCACCGATATCAGCTCCACCGACTTCGCCTACCTCGGCATCGGCAACAGCGACCGCACCGAAGCCGGCAACCGCACCTTCACCACCACCGAACTCGGCCTGGACACCCAACAAAACGGGTCGACCACTCTGGCCTTCACGTACGGGGATGCTGGAATTCCGTTGGGCTACAAGAGCAGCAGCAACCACTACTACGTGACCGATCATCTCGGTAGCGTCGTGGGCATGTTCTCCCAAACCGGCACCTACGAAGGCGGGTACTCGTACTCCCCCTACGGTGAGACTCGGGCGACCAGCACCAACGCTGCAGTGGCAGCCAATCCTCTGCGGTACATTGCCGGGTATCAAGAATCGGCCAATCTGTACAAACTCGGGGCCCGCTACTACGACGCCACCACCGGCCGCTTTACTCAGTTTGATCCTGCCGGACAAGAGGCAAACCCGTATAGCTACGCAACCTGCAACCCCATCAACGCGAAGGACCCCAGCGGCACTCTAACGGTGGGGTGTGCGCAAGCACGCCTCCGGCTGTCTCAATCCTTAATTGGTACCGGACTTGCTCTGGCAAACGTGGTGATTGGCTCGCCATCCTTGATAATCGGAGCCTTCTTCGCGGTGAATTTTGCAGCTCAAGCCGCATTGCTGGTGTACCGCATAGATAAATACTTCGACGAATGCTGACACCCGCAGACCACCGCACGAATGACGATGGAGCAAGCAACGTGACGCGACCGGACAGTCCCGACAAACCACATAAGCCACGCCAAAGACTTTTCCTTGCATGGAGCTACACGGTAGTTACGGGTGCAGGAGCTTTACTAGCAGGATGGCAGATAAGCACGTCGCAAGAGCCTGGCGACTGGTTCGAATTTGTTGTCGCTGGATTCCTCTTTCTCTCCGGAGTAATTGTACTAATTCTCACTTACCGACTACCCCCGGAGTAGCGGTTGCCAATTTGGAGCGGGAACGTTCACGCTGCAGGACAGTAATTGGAGGTGTTTCTCTTGGAACTCTCACTGCTGCTGGAGCGGTATTTACGGGTCTGTTCGGCGGAATCACCTACGTTGAGTGCCAACTGGGACTGTAGGGATACCCCGATGGATATTTTGGATACCGCTCGCAACTTTGGCCTGATTCTCGTTTTCGTTTTCGTGATTCTTTCGTCAGTCGAATTCTCACGACTTCAGCCCAAAAAGAAGGGCGAGAAGATACAGCGATGGCAAGTTCTGTCGCTGCTCTCGATAATCTTCGTCACAGTGACGTTGATTCTGACTGTGAGAAATTGGTGATGGCACCGTTGCCCGTATGACCATGTGTACACGCGGGTAATCATCGTTCCTCTCCCCGATTGGGATTCAATTCCTAATCGGGGAGAGGTCGCTTAAAAACCACGCAGTGTTCCCTCACTGGCTGCAGTTAAGGCACGGGCTCCATGAGCTGTGGTCCGTTGCCGCGCAGCGGGGCAACCTCGTACACCTCAAGGCCGGCCGCGACGGGCAGCGCAGCTTGTACCGCGGCGTCGACCAGCTCTTGGGTGCCTTCCACTTTCGGATCTAGCCAGCGGTCCCACCAGGACTCGGGCAACATCACCGGGTTGCGGTCGTGGATCTGCAGCAGCTCGTCCACTGCACCGGAGGTCAGAATCGTGGCCGTGAGCGTCCACGCGTCGGGATCGTCCTCGGGTTTGCTGTGGTCTTTCCACCAGGAATACAGGCCGGCGAGCACGAGCTGTTCGCCGGCGGGATCGTGGATGAAGTGCGGCACCTTCTTCCCGTTGGGGAAGGTCTGCCATTCGTAATATCCGGTGGCCGGCACTAGAGCCCGGTGGGCTTTCAGTGGACCTTTCCAGGTCGCTTTGGTGGCGATGCCCTCGGAGCGGGCATTGAACGTCGGGAATTTGAGTTTCAGCTCTTTGGACCAGGACGGCACCAGCGACCAGCGGGCCGGCTCTAGCCGGCGGCTGACGTCGTTGCCGCCCTTGGCCGATTCGATCACCACAGGGATGGTTTGGGTGGGTGCGATGCTGTACGACGTGCTCCAATCGCGGAAGTCGCCGCCCTCGGCCACAAACTCAGTGATCAGGTCGTTGGTGTCTTTGTTCATCGCGAATCGTCCGCACATGCGTCGACGCTATCGACACCGATGCCAATGTCCTATAGCGACTTCGCGGTCGCTTCTTGCAGCTGTGACATCCATTGGGTTCAAGTCGGGTGCTGGTCGAGGGCCAAGGTCGTGTCGAAGTTGGAATACGCGACGTCTATGTGGAGATGGTCACACCCGTCTGGGAACTGCGAAAACCTGCTGAGTTCCATGGTCGTGCCCGCGATTATCCTGCAATCAGACTGTCCGACCCGGGCACCGGGCGGCATGACGGGATCCAGCAGGCTGATCAGCCGTATGGACTGGCCGTCTGCACCGGTGAGGGGTAGTCCGTCGAGACTGTAGAAATCGACCGCGTACCCACCGCCGTTGATGTTGTGCGACGACTGAGTTCCCGCGCCGAGACGTTCGCCCGTGCAATTGCGGTTGATGCTGCCAACCCCAACTGTTGGAAAATGGCGGACAGCAATGACCATGACCTGGAGTATGCGTGTATCAATTCCGCAGCCAGAAACGGATGCGCCGTGGGCGATCCATCGGATTTCTTTGATGTGGTCGGGGACGAGCCCGCTGAGTGTTGCATTGTCGGCGTGGATGACGAGTTCTTGAGCAAGCAATTGAGCGTTACCGCTGATTGCGCAGCCGCCGCCGGCCGCGCTTGTGAGGGCGCTCACGATTTCGGCCGCGGGAGCGTAAAACGGGGTGTAATAGTCCGCGTCGGCGTTGCCCTGGATGCTGTGGGCGGCCGCGGTGGGCGTCAGCAGTTCCCACCGTGGTAGCTGCGAGAGCCGGTCGAAAAAGAGGGTTGCGGACTGAAAAGGATCGAGGCGCTGACCCAGCGATCCCCACCATTCTTGTTGTTGAAAGAGTCCGACGGAACTTGTCGGTGTGCCGTCGGGGTTGGTCACCCCGTGAATGCTGTCGCCGTAGGTGAGATTGCGCAGTGAGGATTCTCCGATGGCTGTCATGACGCCGAGTATTTGTGCTTGTTGCGGCAGGTCGGCAGCGGTAGCTGCGTTCATTATTTGGGCGGCGTTGGCAAGTTGATCGCCGGAGTAGCCCGCCACCGTCATGCCCGAGTCCATGACGGTGGTTGCGTCCTGTCTCCCGCAGGATGCCCCGGTCGCACCTCCTGACGCTTCCCCTGAAGACAGTGTCAGCGCGCAGCCGAGAAGGATAATCAGCGCTGTTGCGCTGCTAAGGGCTACATCGCGGAATTTCATAGGCGATAAGTGTTTCCGCTTTCGGCGGCAGCGAGTGCTTCATCGGTGTTAGTGATTTCGGCTTCCCACGCGGAAAGGATGTGCTGGACGTGTGTTTCGGGGTGGGAGCCGTACTTGAAGATGTAGTGGCCGTCTCTCAGGCGCTCGATCGTATGTGCCGTTTCCGGTGCCAAACCAAATGTGTGCTGGCACCAAAGGGCGTCTTCCGGGCGGGATTGCCTGTAGATGCACACCGTCTGTGCCTCTTGGATGATGGCCATGCCGGGCGAATCGGCGGGGATGTCAGTGCCTTTGTGCATGACGAAGACGTTGGCGATCCCTAGCCCGCGCGAAAGCTTCTGGTTGGCTTTGATGAGCTGGGCGGAGGGTCCGCCGATCATGTGCCAGCCTTCCTCGTACACCACGGTTGTGGTTGAGCCGCGTTCGCTGCGGAGTCGGCCGAGCATCCACATATTGCCGATTGCCATCACAACGGGCACGGCCGGTCCGTCGTCGGGAAGCTGAGAGATATCAAAGGAAGTGAGTTTGCCCGCGAGGTCAACGGTTTGGGAAGTTTCCCCGTCGAGCAGCCCCGCGTATTCCTCAAGGAGTCCGTTCAGAGTCCAGCGCACGGAGAGCCCTGCTTTGTGCAAATCGTCGCGGGCCGTCGCGGAGAGGGAGCGGTAGTCGGGGTCGTCAACGACGTTTCCCAGATTGGGAAGTACGTCGGCCAGCACAGGCGAACGTCCGTCGACGGCGTCAACTGTTGTACGCAGTGCCGCGCGAAGCGCTTCCTCCTCCCAACCCGTCAATGCTTGGTCGCCACGCCCAAGTCGAGTGACGATATTCAGCAATCGGGCTTGGCCTTGGATACCGGTCCCCCGCAGGATAAGTGGGTCGAGAAGGTTCAGAGTGGTGCCGGTTCGGTCGGCGGTGAACTTGATCGGTTCGTAACCGTATCGGCGGACAACGTTGGAGTACTCCCCTTCCCCAGCCTGATCCTTCTTGTCGAAGACCACGCAGCGCCGATTCTTCAATAGCAACGGGCGCAGCACTTGGTTGGCTTTGGTGTGGGTGCTTTTGCCGGCTCCGACGTCGCCCATGATGATGACGTTAGGACTGGAGACTTCTCGTGGGGTGGAGTTGTAGGCGGTGACCGGGTCGTGGGCGATGGAGGTCCGGGACAGTACGTCGCGCCCGTTGACGACCCCGCGGGTCCCGGTGGGAGGGCCAATTAGTGCGGTGTTGAGAATTTCCGCCTGCTTGGTTGTGGTGGGCGCCCCGTCCAGAGCGGGGGCGTAGAACCCGTTCCGGGCGGCGCGAGCCTGGGTGCGCAGCGGGGTGCCGGGAAGCGCCCACGGCACAATTTCCTGATTGCTGCTGGCGCCGCCTTCGTCGACGGGGATTTCCACGGGTGGGGCGAGGGCGCGTAGTCCCGGCATCGACCAGAGTCGTGACCTTTTTCCAGGATTGGGTGCGCTCATGAGAGTGCTTCTTTCTCTGATCGCCCCGCCAGGCGGGTGTACAGGCGGGCCGAGAGTGATGTTGTGCTGCCTGCGAGGCCGCGGCCGATTGGCCAGGTGGTGCCTGATGCTGCTGCTTGGTAGGAGTCGAGCCAGTCCAAGCGCTCTATTCCGAGGGAGGTGGAGCAGGTTTCTTCGAGTTGGCGTGAGGCGCGCGCTAGCTCGTCGCGGGTGCGGGTGGAGATGGTGATGTAGCCAACCCAGGTAGCGCCGTGGTGTTGTGAGCCGGTGGTGAGGTCTTGTCGTCGCCGTCTCGCGGCGGTCATTGCGACGTCGGTGTCGGTGGTGTCGATTTGGCCAGATTCTCGTCGGGAGAGTGTTTCGGCGGCGTCGCGGACGAGGTCTTGTCGGGCGGCTGCTTTTGCTTCTGCTGCCGGGACGAGGTGGAGGTGGAATGACACGGTTCGGATGAATTGCATGTCGCGTCCAATGAGCAGGTCGAGGACCCAGAGTTGTGTGCGTGGGGCGGTTGCCATCGCGTCGGCACGGATCGCGGCGGTGCGATGCCACCATTGCACGGGCTCGCCAGTGATGGGGTCACTGTCAGTGACGACGTGCGCGGAGAATTCATCGCGGGAGCCAAGGCCGAGGCGCGAAGGATGGACGTCGGCGACGTAGTCGATGGGACGGGATGGGTTTTGTTGGTGGAGGAGGACTGCGGTGGTTTGCCGTGCGGTCAATGCATCCACTTGTCCCATTCGCGCCTCCGCAAGTCCTCGGATGGTGGAGGCGATTTCTTGCCGCATGAGGGCGCGCCATCCGTCGCGACCGTCGCCATATTTATTAGCGGCGTCCGTGAACGCAGCGGTGAGGTGCCAGTTGACGGTCACGAAGTGGCGTTGCACCATCGCATCTTCACCGGTGAGGCGAAGCACTTCCTCATAGGACTTGATCGCCTCGATTGGTACGGAATCGTCGAGGCTATTGAGTACCCAGAACTCTTGCATGGCGGTGTCGGCAGGGAGTACTCGTGTGGTGGTTTGTACGTCGCTGACGAGAACGGAAGGGACGGCACGCGAGGCTAGGAACGCGCCCCATCCTTCGGCGGCGCGTGCCATCACGGCGGAGGATTCGATTCCGCATAGTTGCCCGGCCACCATGAACGTGGCGGACAGGTATGGCTGTTCTCCGACGGGGGCGTGCCAGGCGATTCCTGGTTCTCCGCGGCCGAACTGGAGCCAGCCCATACCGTCCGCGCCGTCAGGGTTCGCCCGCAGAGCGGTCCTCGCGCGTCGGGCTTCGTGGGCGACGTGTCTGCTGCTCCGCGACGTCTTCGCGGCGTGGAGCGATTCGGCTGCGACATCCCACGCCGTGGAGTTGTAGGGGGTGTAGGTGTCGGTGCCTGCGCGGATGCGATGTTTCCACCGCGCTCGTTTGCGTCGTCTGTCCATGATCGAGCCACGGTATGTTTTCGCAGTCACCAGAAACGTCAGCCCGCACCCTGCCAGACCCAAGACGAGTCCTGGCCAGCCGAGCAGTGGCGTGAGGACGAGTCCGGAAACAATGAATACACCCAGCAGGACAATGCGGGTGCGCGAGTGGGTTCCTCCGAAGAAGGAACGGTGCCCGCTTTCGCCTCCGAGGTAGCGGACGGTCGCCTGGGTGTGGGTCACTGCGGGTAGTCCTCCCCGATGTGTGGTTCGTCCATTGCGTCTGCTGCTTGTTCGGCGGCCGACTCGGTCACTTTCAGCGCTTTTGAAGCAGCGGCGATTCCGGTTGCGGCAATCAGCGTGGGTATGCCGACGACAGCGCCGACGCCCGTGGACGATTCCGCAACGCCCACTGCGATACCGGCTTCCGCGACCGTAGGCGCGGCAGCAGCTGCGGCCGCAGGCCCTACCGCGGTCGCGCTACGCGCAGCGATCGCCATATCTGTCGAACTTCCAAGAGGTGCTCCTGCAGCCACTGGGCTACTTGGCATGTTTGATGCTTCCCGGCTCGTCGATGCCGGCGCACTTGTCGTCGGTGACGCATCCATTGAATGAACAGGATTGGACCGGGCGGAGGCAATGTCGGAGAGAGAAGTGCGCGTCGTGGCTGGATCCGCAGCCTCGGATGGTCCGCTGACTCCACGTTCTGCCGGCGCGTCATTGTCGTTGTCGCGTCTGCTGAATCGGTTGCCGGCATCCGTCATGTTGCGGGAGCCAATTGTTGACGGTGTCAGGGAAGGGCCGTTGGTTCCGCCAAACGCCATTGGAATTACGGGAGCAAATTTCAGCAGCAACAGTGGTGATAGTGCGGCGACGAACAGAGCAATGACGGCGACCAGGAGAGTGACGAGAGCTTGCAGGTTGAGGTTGTTGCCGAACGTTCCTACAGAGTTGGACATCATTGTGAACGCGAACCCCAGCAAGAAGAACAACAACGGGTGGGCGGCGAGTATCCCTACCCAGAGGCTGGCCAGTTTCATCCCGAAGCTTCGTTTGGTGGGATCGATGATCCATACCAATCCCAGCGGCAGAAGTACGCCGGTGAAGTATAGGGTGACGAGCTGGACGATAAGCATCAGCAAGACAAGGAATAGCCCGATCAGCATGCAGAGCATGAGAAGCACCGCGATGGGAATACCTCCGGTGATTCCGACTGGGTCTGCGTCGGTGATCATCGATTGAAATTCGTCGATAACTCCGTCGATAGTTCCTTCCACTCCCCAGCTAACAAAGGCGTTCGAGAGGGCGTGGAAAAAGTTGACGAGGACGATGCCCATAGCGGGGCCGAACATCGCCCCGACGAGAAACAGGCCGAAGTAGAGGCCGATTGATTCGACGAGGTCGCGTCCCGCTTGGAATCCTCGTGCAGTTCGAACCGCTTGAGGGATCAGCAGCAGGACCGCCACGAGAAGGGCTGTGGCGAATGAGACCCGGTACGCGTTGATGAACCACTCAGCGCTCAGGTCCGGAAGCGTAGCTTCAGTTAGAGCGGGAAGCACATCTCGACTGAGACCCGCCGCCGCATCTTGCAGCGCTTTGAAAGTGTTTCCCCACGGATCCGACCAATAGGACACAGCGCCGGAGATCCCATTAATTACATCGCCAATACCACCGATCGGGTCCCATCCGTCGCCCGGAGCCGCAGCCACACGAGACACCATCAGCAACCTCCCGTGAATGGTTGTCCGATTGCAAATAGGTCTTGGGTCGTCCGAGTTCCGTCAGCTTGCGAGATCCGCCATACGCCGTCCTCCCATTCCGTGGTGATCGTGATGGACGACCGCAACGTTGGGCTGAGGCTTCCGTTGACCACGAAGGCGGTACCGATCGTCACCTCAACTTCATCCGCCGAAGCGCTTTCGACGTGCCAAACCCCTGGCACAGACGACATGAAGTAGTTTTCGCCCGTTGCCACGATCCCACCTGACAAATCTGGTTCATCGGCGATATAGCCAGCCAAGTCGTCGGTGAAGGACGAAGCTGCAAGGATGCGGTCACTAACCTCCGTCGCTTCGTCCAACGACGGGTATGGGAATCTTTGCAACCATCGAACGAACGATGTGGCCAACTCGGTCGCACCCTCCTTGCTATGTTGTGCACCTTGTTGAGACGCGAGAAGCATCGCGGCGTCACGGTCTGGTCCGCCAAGGCAACCTGTCGGAGCGACCTCAGAAACTGGCGCAGAAGCGCTTGGCGTACTTGTTGCAGACGCGCTTCCGATCGGCGTTGGCTCGCCGTCACCGTTGCTGAAGAAGGCGATGCCGACAGCGGTTAGCGCGATGACGACGAGGAGCACGCCTGCGGCCCAGAGCCATCGGCGGTGTGATGTTTCCGTTTCAGCGCTCATCAGGATGGCTACCCGAACACCGCCAGGATGGCGCCAACGATCACGGCGAGAGCGGCAAGGACCCCGAGAGAGATGCCCGCCCACATCGCTTGATTGCGTGCGGTCTTGTATTCATTGGGGTTGCCTCCGCTGGAAGCGCCAGCCATCTTCACGATTCCGATGATGAGGAAGAACACCGCGAGGATGATTCCGATGCCCCAGACCCCGGCGAGGAGTTTTTGCCAGAGCTCGGTGAATTCAGCACCGAAGAGTGAGAAGTCCGGGAGGATTCCGTCGAGCGGGTTGTCGATCGCAGAAATGGGGTGGGAGACGGTTGTGCTCGCCATGCTGGATGTCCTTTCGGATGGGTTAGCGCACGGTGGTTTGGAGCGAGCGAACTAGTGCGGCGGCTGCGGTGACGAGTGCGCGCTGTGTTGGTTCGGCGAGTTTCTCGAGGCTGAGTTGGTCTCGTTCAGCGATGTGTTCGTCGTAGGGAATGGTGAAGACTTGACGGATTCCGGAGGTCGCGACAAGTTCGTCAACTCGCTCGGTGATGTGTGGGATCTCTGGCCTACCGTCGGCCAAGCGCAACAGGATGGCTCGGTCAGCGAGCTCTGCGGCATGTCCTCCGGATGTGCGAAGGGTGGTGAGAAGCGCGATCGCTTCCAACGTGGCGTCGCCCGCGTTGAACGTGGGGATGACGAGGATGTCTGCGGTTTCCACCGCGGCATGGAAAGCGGGCGACGAGGGTTGGTTGCCGCTGTCCATGACGCGGATGGCGTAGTAGTCGTCGATGACGGCGGCGACGGCGGTGACAGCGTCGTTGGTGAGCTGTGGTCGTGCTCCTACTGTGCCGAGGACGGACGCGTAGGAGGTTTGTGGGGCGGTGTAGCCGGAGAGTTGTCCAGCGCTGCGAATAGAGCCGATGTCGCGGACAAGTTCGCCAATCCCGAGCGTGGGAATTCCTTCGGCTCGGAAGGTGAGTGCGCCGGGGTCGTCGGAAACTTCCATGATGCATACGGATCCACCGCGGATGGCGGCGAGGGTGCCGCCGAGGAGGATGGCGATCGGGGTTTTCCCGACACCACCTTTGGGGTTGGCCACGAGGATGCTTACGGCTCTGGTCCATGTGGCTTGGCGGACAGCGACTTCGTCAGTGTGCGCGGCATCGGCGGATGCCCTGGCGGCGTTTTCCTTAGGTCCGGGTGCCAGGCGAATTCCGAGGCGGCTGAGGAAGCCACGGTACCCGCGCGTGGCTGTTCCGTCCGCGCTTCGGGGGGAACCGGTTTCGGCGGCTGTGGTGTGAAAAAACGACGCCGTGCGCAATTCGGCGACGTCGGAGTGGCCCCGACGTTCCGGCGAGTTATCAGCGCGGTCTGAGTTGTCGGTCGAGGTCTGCTCCGCCGTGCTGGGGTTTTCCTCGGACGTGGCGGGAGGGACGGCGTGGAGTTCGAGGTATTTCTCTGCGCGGCTGGCGCCAGCGAAGGCGGTGAACGCAGCGGGAGATGGTGTTGTGGGGCGGGTTTCGTGCGGGGCTTCTTCGAGTGACACTGGCGTTTTCCTCTCTGAGTTCCAGGCCTGTCGATTCCAGGTGAGAGCTACCAACCTTGCCCCCTATTCGAGGGTAATTCTCGCCGATGACATTGACGCTAACTCGCGATTGAAGAAAATCTCAGGCATCGCGTCGGAGTGTTTCATCGGGTATGCGCACCAGTTTCGACGATCACTATGACGTCGATCCTGGTGTCAACGGGGTAACTCCGCATGACCGTGCGCGCGGTCAGGACGTGGGCACGGAGCGACTTGCTCGATGGCCCCGTCAATGGACTCCGCTGCACCACAGGCGAGCGGGTGGGAGCGCAGCGGTGCTGCGGTGAAGCATTCGATCGGGCCGCGATGCGGCGCTGTGTTGAGAGGTTTGTTTGACCTGTCCGGCTGCCGATCGTAGGTCGCTCCGCCGCTTCGTGCCCCATTGCGGTCGCTATTTAAATCCTCGCTGCGCTGTGGCTTAACCCGCTCCCTTCAGGGGCACTGCGCCGCTCCCGCTCCCTATCGATTCTCTCGCCGGACGGCAAACAAAACGGGGGGTCTGACAAAGGAGCGAACACAATGACAACAACGAACAGCGCGGCCGACCTCACACAGTGCGCTGGCGCAGATCGATGGGACGCGCACACGATTGCGCGCGTCGCATGGTCGACGATCGTCCATCCTGGCAATGAAGCAGTGGGACGGTTGATTGAGGAACGAGGGGCAGTTGGCGCACTCGACGCCGTACTAGACAACGTCGCGCGTGCGGACTCATTGCGGCCGTCGATCTCCACCGCTGATGCCAAACGCGCTCTAACGAGGTCCGTCACCGAGATTCTGCACCGCAGCGAAGTGGCCGGATATCAAATTATCTCCCCCGCCCACCCGATGTGGCCACATCAAGTGGATGCAATGGGCGATGCAGCACCCCTGCTGTTGTGGACATTGGGGGATGTGGGCCTGCTCAACTCGTCGATGGTGGTTGTCTCGGGGACACGATCAATATCCGCCCGCGGACTACATACGGCTCTGGACCTGGCTTCCGGTGTAGCTGATCAGGGACACACGATTGTCGCGGGCGGGGAGCCCGGGATCGAGACCGTTGCCCATCGTGCCGCCATCGCAATGACGGGTCGGACCGTCGCCCTCGTTGCTACTGGTCTCGACAGAATCAACACTGCAGGCGTCGTGGGACGAGTGGCTCGAATTGGCGCAGTCATCAGTGAGGTTCCCCCGGGAGTCCGTGTTCGCTCCCGCAGTGTGCGGCGGCGTAACGAGGTCCTCGGGGCGCTCGGACACCGCACGCTGATTGTGGAGGCAGGTCTCGGCTCAGAGTCCCTGATCGTCGCCTCCAGCGCTGCCCAACTCGGGAGGTGCGTAGGAGCTGTCCCCAGCGGGGGTGCCGACCGACGCAGTGGCGGCTGTGACTACCTCCTCGCGGCGGGCATCGCTCGCCCCGTGCGGACGGTCAGCGACGCCGTGCGGTGGTGAGCTGCGCCGCCGCAGGCGGGCGAGGGGTGGTTGGTCGCCGGTGGAGAGACCTCGGCTGGGCAGGGCGCGGAATCGCACCATCGCCCCGCCTTGAACCAACCAGAATGCACCGTCGGATGCTTCACGCACATCTTGAGGAGGGATTACGAAGGTGTGTTGTGCTCGTGCACTGCCAAGTTCGGCACCGGAGGCTTGCCCAGACGCTTCCATCTGCATGACCGTTCCTGCATACCGGACGACATCCTCGGGGTCCTTCGTCCGACCAAAGATGAGGGCGGCGCCGCTGGTCAGCGCGCGGCGGCGTCGCACCTCGTTGTTGGACAGACCAGCGGGGCTCTGCGTGGACAACACCAAGCCGACGCCTGCGCTGCGCGCAGTTTCAAATAAGCTGCCTGCGGTGTCCCCCGGGTCCTGGTTCCCGGTCACTAGTTGCGGGAACTCGTCAACGATGACCAGCACTGGGGATTTGTCGCGCTGCTCGAGGCGGGTCGCCATGAAGTTCCGCAGATCCAACATCAGCAGATCTCCGATGCGTGCTTGCGCATCATCGACCGGAGTCAATGGGATCACGGTGACATCAGCAGCCGGAGCGCTGTAGGACCAGCCGGTGTCGCTGATGAGTCTCTCCAGCGGACGCAGTGCGACGAGGAGGCTTTGCATCACGCGGGCCGCAGCGGTGGTGCCGTCGCGGTCGACGGTGCGGTTCACCATCGAGAGGTCGAACTGGTCCCGTACATACTGGCCGGGGTTGCTCAGCCGTTCTCTCAGATCGGTGATGCTGCGCAGCGGGCTGGTGTCTTGGATGGCTTGAAGCACTCCGCGGATCTCGTCGAGGTAGTGCTGGTTCGCTCCGTCCGGTGGCGGCATTAGTCGCATCAGCTTCGCGGTGACGTGATCGGCGGTGCCGTTGAACAGATCCCAGGGGCCTCCGGTGGAGGCGGTTCGTCCGTAGGACGTGGCAGTGGCGACGAGCCGTTCGGCGTCGTCCGGGTCTCCTTTGGCGTCGAGGACGAAGACCGGCCAGCCATATTCCAGCGCGCACAGAACCAGTCCGTTGATGAGAACGGTTTTGCCGCTGCCGGATTCGGCAATGATCAGCGCCCGCACGGACGACGAGGTGTGCGGCATCACCAGATGTGTTCCGGGAGCGTCCACCCAGTCGCGCACGCGGCGGATGTCGTAGAACCGGTCGGCGAGGGATTTGACGGTGATGGTGGTGACAAATCCGAACGCCTGCAGCCCGGCTGGCAACGACAGCGGGACGGTGACGGCGGATGCTCCGACCCGAAGAATGCTGCCGGTCCGCGCATCGAGGTGGATCCCGATGCGCTGCGCGGCGCTGCGGTCGGCTGCGCGTTTGCGGGCGTTGTCTATTTTTTCCTGCCGGATGACGTCGGAGATATGGCGGGTACGCACCTGCTCGGCGATGCGCCGCCGATGGATCGACAACGCCACCGGCAGCAGCAGGGATCCGGCCAGAAGATTTGCAATCGCCCACGGTCCGAACAGGGGCCACACCGCCAACCACCAGCTCTCTGCCGCAAAGAAGCGTCCGGCGTCACCGGCCTGGATCCAGCTGACGAGCAGCAGCACCTCCGCGGTGAGAAGACCGCCGACTGCGAGGATTCCGATCGTGTTGATAGTCCAGTGCCAGTGCCACACCATCCAGTACCGGGTCTTTGTTGCCAGTACGTCACCGGCCATTTTGGTGGCGGCGACGGGGATCACTAACGGCAACACAACGAGCAGGAGTGCGGCGGCGAACACCGTACCGATGACGCGGGCGAGGACGTCGCTAAGGAGATCGGGCCTTGCGACCTCGGACGCACTCCGACTGCTCACCGCGGACTCGCCTCTAACCGGTCCCAACCCTCCAGCTCGGCTGCCACCGCCGGGGGCACGACCGCATCACCCCAGGGCGCGTTTTCGTCTCCCGCCCATTTGCCGTGTGCATCGAAGACGTCGAGTGTGACCAGTCGAGGCCGTTCTGTGCGGAAGATGAATTTGTCGGCTTCGCGGGCCACACACCGGGAAGCGTCCGGGGTGCAGAAGTACGCGACGCGGGAGACGCTGCCATCGGACAGTCGTCCGGCATGGTTCTCGCAAATGAGTTTGTACCGGTTCAACGTCTTCGGAGTTAGCTCGACCTCGATCAACTCGATCTGGTTTCCCCGGATAGCGATCCCGTCGGCTTGATGATCGCGCAGTCCTGCAGGTTTCCGGTCGCGCCGCCACGAGTACCCCCGCACCAAGTACCGGGCGGACACCGCCGCTACCGCGACCTCGTGCCGTGTCGTCTGACGGAAAATGTTTGGAGCAGTTTTCCCGACAGCCAGATGCGTTGCCCACACGATCGACCGATCCCGGAACACCGGTCGGGCCCGCTCCAATAATCCGACGCCGGCGAGACGTGCGACCCATTGCTGCGCCCGCCGCACACCCACGGGAACTCCCGCACCATCGAAGGCTCCCAGAGCCCAGCGAACGGCATCGGTATCGGCGACTCGAACCACGCTGAGCCAGTCCAACATCGCTTCGTCGCGATTGGTTATCTGAACCACCTAGTGGAACCTCACATCCCAGTTATGCCCCCAGCTTTGACCCTGCCCACCTGATTTTTGTGACGTGCTCTCGTTATCTCATTGTCTTGTTTTGCTCTTGTTTTTTCTTTTTCTCCCCCGGTGTGTTTCCAGTTATTTACTCATTCACTTCTGACATTGTTTGATGTTTTTCCCTGTCCCCCTGCGTCTGCTTTACTTCCCAACCACCCTCACAGTGTTGTTGTGTGGGGGTGGTTGGGAAGCGCGATTCTGCGGGAGGCGCAGGGGGACAGGGAAAAACAAGCCGCCAGTGTTCGTTTACCTATTCGCACGGAACGCATAGTCAAAAGAACAGTCGACGTTCTGCCTGAGAGGCGTGACGCGCACGGACAGCGACACACGATTGGCGGTCTCAACCACGTCACTAGCGATTGTCACTCCCCCGAGTCAGTTCGAGAGACGCGTCTCACCAGCGCGACCGCGTGCCGAAGGTCGGGCCCGATGTTCACCGCATCGATGACGCGGCCGTAGTGTTTGGCGTCGTCGTCGCCTCACGATTCCGTGCGCTCATTTCCGATGACGATCACGGGATCGCCTCGATGCAACGTAGCGGCGGCGTTCTCCCCAAGTTCGAACTTCGCATCGACGAAGTGGGTCGTGGTCTCGCCATCCGCGGCCCACCGTCCATTGCGGTAGGCGCCGGTATTCTCGATCACTCGCAGCTTGGTGATTGTGATGCTGCCGGCAGGAACGGTTTCGGGGTCCATTGCGAGGTTGCCGATGATGATTCGTGTAGACATTTTCTCTCTCTTCGATTTTCCGAAATTGTGTTGGTCAGGGCGAACGGATTGAACCGTCCAAAGGCGGCTGCGCTGCTGTTTAAGTTTTGTTGGTTACTGTTCCTTCCTGTTAAGGGGGTCACCCAGTGACCCCCTAGGAGGGTCACCGATGACCCTCTATGGGGGTCACACACGACCCCCTGAGGGGGTCACTGGTGACCCTCTCGTCCTGTGAATATGCAACGGAATGGGAGGGTTCGGGACTCGCGCCAACCCGGGCCGCGAACTGTCCACAAGCAGCTCATACTGTGCGGTCCGGCCGCTTCCTCCAACACGAATCCGGCGAATCGCGCCCTTCGCGATGAGCTCACGAATTGCGCGTTTGACGACTTGAAAAGCGCGCTCGCTCGCGTTGTCCGGTGCGAGAAATCCCAAGGCGATCGCTGAGGACTCGCGCCGGGCGTAGTACCGGCGTGGCTCTTGGCCGCCAGGATTGTCGTCATCCCAGCACTCCAACGCCATGTGCAACAGAAGCCGCGCGGCAGGATGGCTCAGCTTGAGCTCGGCCGCAATCAAAACTGCACTCTTCGCCGCATAGAGCCCCACTACGGATCACCGCCCGCGACGCGGACCCGGTCCGCGCGTCGAGACGAAGCTATGGAACTTCCGTAAATGTGGTCAGGTTTCGGCGCGACCATGGCACCGCCACGGACCTCTTGCGGGTCCATGCACAATCAGTAAAATCGACATTGATCGACTTCCCGTCCAAAGGATCTGATCACCGCCTCGGGCACCCACCCGAGGCTTTCTCTTGCCCAGACATCTCGCCAGGCTGACGCTCGAGCCGCTACGCGTAGATGGCGTTGGTCCCAGTGCGAGTCTGCACACTGGCCTCAACCCACGCCACCACTTCAGAACGCTTGTACAGCACCGTGCGCGGAGTGGGCTTGTAAAATCGGGGCCCTTTCCCCTGATACCTCAGCTGTGCCAACGCAGCCAGCGTCAAACCGGTTATCTCGCGCACTTCCGCGGGCTGAATAAATGCCTCGTCCACCACACCACTCCTGTCATAAATACAATCATTTTGGGTTCCAGTTGTACAATTTACGATAGGCGCTGATTGTAAGCATTACAAGGTGATCCTGGATAATCTGTAAATGTGACTGATTTCAGGACGGCGACGAGCATCGGCGAGCGAATCCAAGCTGCGCGAAAAGATCGTGGCATGCGCACGGCCGCAGACCTCGCTGCGGCTATTCCAGGCGGCATGGTGAAGGAATCGACGATTCAGAACGTCGAAGCCGGCCGGAAACTTGAACTCACCGTCAGTCAGCTCTTGAACATCGCGCTCGCACTGCGGCTGCCTCCAGCGTTCCTCTTGGCTCCAATAGGCAACCCTGACGGCGCTCTGGATCTGCCGCACCTCAGTCAAGATTTCTCGACCATGGTGGTAGCTGAATTTGAAGGGTGGTTTTCAGGCAACACAAACGGTGCCTACTTCATCACGTCTGCGGCAGAACATCGCGATCGTAACCAGCTTCAAGCATTGCGGGAGTTCAAAGCTGAGCTCCGCGAACGAACCCGCCTGATCCAGTCGTTGGACCTCGAAAAAGAAATGTCCTCCACTGTGGGCGGCTCTCCAGATGGAGCATTGGAAAGCGAAACAGTAGCGCGACTGCGTGAGACGGATCGGCGTCTTAAAAAACTTTCGGAGTACCTAGAATCTGCCGGCTTGGACGTCGGTTCCGTAGCTCATTAGATTCGTCCAAAACGAGTCCATGTCACTGGAGGGAACGAGGCAACTTACCCAGCACAACCAGGGTGAGCTGATTCTCGCGTCGGACGCTCAAACCTTTTGAATGAGCTCCAAGGCTGCGCCACGCATCAAGCGGATGAAGCCCGCGAATCACGCCGCTATGACGTATTGCAGACAACGATAAGATCGGCTGACACGACAGGAGTCGCAACAGATGCAGGTCCTAGGTATTGAGTGCGACAAGGAAAGCTTTTCGTACGTCCTCGTAGATCGACTCGAAAGCGGCGCACTGCACCTTACGAATGGCCAGCGCAAAGCGCCCCCCAACTCCACTCGCCAAGATTCCCTTTCTTGGATCTACAACGAAGTACGCGATCTAGTTACTGCCCTCCAACCAGCGTTTGCCGGGCTCAAGCGCGCCGACCTTGGAATCAATTCGAGCAACGCCGTCCTGCAACACGCGGAGGTTGACGGAGTAGTTCAAGCTGCTCTTGGCTCTCTCACCCTCGAATGCGAATCGTTTCAGTGGAAATCTCTCGCGTCGAGACTTGGCGCATCGAACAAAGCTGCTGCAGTGGTCGACCTGAAGTCCCGAGAAGCGTTCCGTCAAGTCGCGAGGTCTAGGATGGCCGCACTGGGAACCGCACTCGTCGCACGTTCCAGTTGACCTACACACGCGTTCGCGCTCTAGGGTCAGGCGAGTTCGGTGATGTTTACCTTGAACTCGACAACGCCATCGGCCGATATTGCGCAACCAAGGTAATTTCGAATCCCCGCGTCGCACACGACGAGCTGATCGACGAAGCTGCCCTCATGCACATCTCTCGAGATCCTCACGTCGCCGAGGTGTACAGCGCGGAGGTGGAGGGCAACACGCACGTCGTCCGAATGGAATATCTCAGGAACGGCAGTGTCGAATCTTTCGCGGGGGGCGCCCCTGTTAGCGTGATGACAGCACTGAGGTTCGGAGCTGACGCCGCTCGAGGACTCAGCCATTTGCATTCGCTTGGAATTGTCCACAGGGACGTTAAGGCTAGCAATCTCCTCCGTGGCGACCTTGGGGGCGTCAAAATCTCTGACCTGGGTCTGGCAACTCGCGTTGGACAGATCAGCGAAATGTCGGTCGTATACGTTCCCCACCTTGCACCTGAACTCGCAGGACATAAGAGTCCTAGCTCTCCATTGGGGGACCAGTTCGCGCTCGGGATAACTACATATCGCCTACTTAACGGTGACAAAATTTTCTGGGGCGGCTACGACGATAGGCAAGTACTTCAGCCGGCCTTGGGTCGTTGGCTTCCTCACATCCATCTTCCGCTCCAGCGAGCGATCCGGAAGGCCACTCACAAGGACCCCGCGCGTAGGTATGACTCCGTTGCAAGCTTCAGATACGCACTAGAGAAGGCCACACCCGCTATCGACTGGAGGCCTGCTTCCTCCAAGATGGGAATGACCTGGATCGGCACTCGGCTAACGAAGCCTGCATGGAGAGTGGCCCTCATAGGGACCAGAGGATGGACCGTCTCTCTATTCAAAACGAATAAAAGCGGCAAAGAGACGCGAGTGAACCCCTCGACTCGTTCTTTCGAGACCGCTGTCGACGCCTACGTTTATTGCGCTGAGCTGATGTCTGCGTTAGCAATCAGCGGGCGTCCTTAATAGACTCGTATTTTCTATACCAAGTCGATTTGTCCTCTTGCGGCACATTGGTCAGAATACTTTCCGATTGTTCTGCCACGGCCTCGAACCATTTCAGGTCTTCCACTTTCGAAGCAACGCGGGAAGTCTCGTTTTTCGCACTCATCATTTCTCCTTTTTAGAAGGTGTGTTCGAACCTAACGTACCTGGTGCGTCCGTCACTCCGGTTCGAGAACGTAACGCCAATACAACTTCATTCTCGAGGACCGAAGAACGCTTCAAAGGATCGTCCTCGGCAAGGAGAAACCTTGAACCAGGTTTCGGCTGCTCGATGAACGAGCCGAAATCATCTTTTTTTCGATTGTGAGCTTCGAATAGCCGATGGTAGATCGACCAACTTGCTCCGTTGAACGAATCCATGTGAACGCGGTTCTTTATTCTCGCATCGTCCGTGATCGCGTCCCCAAACATGTCAAAAGCAAGCGACTTGGGGTACGGATCGACATAGACGACTCTCGAAATCCCCGACGATACGATGAGCCGCGTGCACATATGGCACGGGAACGCGGTCGTGTAGAGGGTTGCACCCTGAACATTCACGTTCGACCTGGCCGCAAACATCAGCGCCGACATTTCCGCATGCACAATTCTGCCGAACTCGATCAAGGACATCATTCGAGTGGATTTCAAGCTTCGCCGAGACGCTTGCCACACGGAAGATAGACGGGCATCACCGCTCGCCGCAATTAAATCCTCGTTCAAATGCCCCTCCGCTGCCAGGACATCGATAATCTCGCCCAGAACTCTCATCATCTCGCGGCGATTGAAGTCTGTTCCTTTTACGAAATCCCTGTCATCCGGATCGTCTCCGCTCCAGTACTCACCCCCACCAAACTTCGGGACCTCATTTGTGCCTACGCAGAGGATGTCTCCCTCTTGAGATGTGATTACAGCTCCGACTTGCCTCCCCGCGTCTGACGACCTCAAAGACGCCGTGTGCGCGTGTGCCATACCCACTTCATCCCGCGTTGGTGTCAGAAACGGCTGCCCGAATACAAGCCCCAGCAGGCGTGCCACTTCATCACGAACGTTCCGATTGAGATCCAGAAAATAGTCAGCCTTCGAATAGGTCTCACGAACACGTTGGCCGAACTCGGATGTATCGTCCATCTCGTCACGCTCAACTAGCGTGCTAATTTCCGATTCTAGATTTTTTGTACTACTACCTTTCAGCCTGTCCCGGAGCTGCTGAATTCGTAGATGTTTCGCCTGGTGGACGCCAATTAGAACAAAGCGCGCGCCGAAAATCGCCCGCATCAAATCGATCTCTTCATCGTGTTTGAGCGTTCGCAATATCCACGCTTTTCTGTGGTCTCGCGTTTCCCCGCGTAAAGCAAGAAGCTTCCCTATCGCGAGGGCTGCAACAGCGTCCCCACTATTCGCCTGCTTTCGAAAGGCATCTCCAGCATCCATACGCTCAGAGTAGGACTCGGTCGATTCTCGCCCTTCGCTCTCGCTGAAGAGTTGGCTCAGTCGAATTGTCTCGGACTCGTACGAATACATTCCGAGATGATCCGAAAGAGCAGTACATACCGCGTCCAAGTCCGTTCCCAGGGGTGCGACTATCCCGAAAATAACCTCGAAATCCAGTACGGAGTTGGGGTCGATCAGCATTTGATTATTGCCTTCGTCATGGGTGAACGATAGAGCCTCCCCAGATGAACAACTTCCTCGCCACGCCCCTCTGACCCTCCCTGTCTCAGGTTTATGTTTATTGAATGCAAGGCGTGGGTGTCGCACCCTTGACCTACGATCTCCGCAACGGACGAGGAGGCCTATGAAAGTCTGGATCACCGACCGGTGGTGGGGAATCGATCCTGATACACACAAGAAGTCGATCAAGAAGGCGCGTTACGGCAAAGGTTCGCGATGGCAAGTCTCGCAATACGTGGAAGGTCCCGGACTTACACGACGGATCGCTTCCAAGGACTTCCAACGCCTAGCGGACGCTGAGGCGTTCCGCACCAAGACCGAGCACGACATACGGTCCGGTGTCTATATCGGCCCGGAGATCGCGTCCAAGACGTTTTCTGACGCGGCTGACGCGTGGATGGCCGGTAAGAAAAAACCGACCGGCTCATCTCTCCGCCGATATCGCGACGCATTAGACATCTGGGTATTGCCGACTTGGTCTCATCGCCAGCTGTCAAATATCCGTCGAACGGAGATTGACGACTGGCTTTCGGACTTGATCACAGGCGCTGCAGTTCACGCCGCTGACAGGCAAGTTCGGGGGGCTGGCTTGAGCCCAGCTAGCTTGGCCGCCGTGTGGGTTCCATTCAGTGCATCACTGAGCCACGCGGTGACGCTGGAATGGCTGCGGACTAACCCAGCCCGGGGCGTTGAGTTGCCCAGGCCAAAGCTCCAGGAAAAAGTCTTCCTCTCCTACCCTGAAGTCGATCGCTTATCCGCCGCTGCACTTGAGCTCACCGGGCGGCTCGACGACGCCGCCCTGGTTGAGCTCATGGCATACTCGGGGCTACGCCCCGGGGAGGGAGTCGCTCTGCAGGTTAGTAGCGTCGCACTGGCTGCAAGGCGGATCAAGATCCGACGGACTATCACCGTTGACGTCAATGGGAAAGCTGTGTTTGGCGAGCCCAAACACGGTGAGCGGCGGGATGTCCCGATTGCGCCACACATCGCGGAAAGCCTCGCTCGATTGACAGAGGGTAAATCCCCCGATGCTCCTCTCTTGCAATCCGCGCGCGGCCATTACATCAACATCCACAACTGGAGAGGCCGCGTTTGGAACCCGGCACTGAACATCGCGGGACTCGAGAACCGAAGCCTCACGCCGAAGGCCCTCCGGCACAGCGCAGCGAGCATGGCAATCGCTGCAGGGGCTGATGTCAAAGTCGTGCAACAGATGCTCGGCCATGCCGATGCGTCGATGACGTTGAATACCTATGCTGACCTGTGGCCGGACCGACTCGATGAAGTCGCTAGCGCAATGTCGGTGCAGCGCCAAAAAGCTCTTGGCTTGTTGTCATCATGACCACATCATGACCACAACCAAGTTGGTGGCCCTGTGACGCAGATCAAATGGCATCTGATCTGGTGTTTTGGTGCACCCCCCCGGACTTGAACCGGGAACCCACTGATTAAGAGTCAGTTGCTCTGCCAATTGAGCTAGAGGTGCGTGATCCGTGACTTTCAGGACCGAGAAGAAACACTACCATGAGAATTCGGCGACAAACGACGCAAGGAGTGCCAGATGGCAGACACACGACTGGAAAAGGGCGCTTCAGCTCCCGCATTCACCCTCAACGATCAGGACGGCGCTCCGGTATCTCTCGGCGATTATGCCGGCCAGAAGGTTGTTCTTTATTTTTACCCGGCAGCGTCAACTCCGGGATGCACTACAGAAGCGTGCGACTTCCGCGACAACATCAACTCGCTCAAAAGTGCGGGCTACCAGGTCCTCGGCGTGTCGAAGGACGGCGCTGACGCGCTCAAAAAATTCCAGACGGAACAGAATTTGAACTTCCCCCTGTTGAGCGACCTCGACCTGGCCGTGCACAACGCCTACGGCGCTTATGGCGAGAAGAACCTCTACGGGAAAGTTGTCACCGGAGTCCTGCGCTCGACGTTTGTTATCAACGAAGAAGGCGCCATCGACCTGCCGCTGTACAACGTCAAGGCCACCGGGCACGTCGCGAGCCTGCGCAAAAAACTGGGCATCGACGCCTGATTTTGCTAGACGCCGCTCACCCCTCCTTGCGGGTGGGCGGCGCGGCAGCACGGTGCCGGTCGAGGTGCCGGGGCCATTGTGCCCGGCAGAACCCCGACGGCGCCTTCGTACCGCTACAGCCAGGGACGCCCGAGGATGGCCCCTAAGGGCCTCTGGCGCGGTAACCGTGCGGGAGTCAGTTGCGGGCTTCCGGGCGCGTGGTTGCCGCGAGCACCGGCTTAGTGAACAACAGGACAAGTACTGCGATCGCCGGGATCAGAAGCAGCCATCCGATGTCGGGGCGTGAAAAGAGCCCCTGGAAGCTGCCGACCGCCACGGCGATTTGAAGAACCTGCCACACAACGGCGGCCCCGCGAATCCACGGCCGCCCGCGCAGGGTGTTTACCGCGATGAAAGCCAGCCACACCGTAGCGATCGCCGTCAACACCGTGAGTGCGACTGCACTCTCAAATGACGACGGCGTGTCGATAAGTAGTTCGATTATCAAGTACACGGTCGCCGCGGCCAGAAGAGCGCATTCGGCGAACAGGATACCGGCCAGTGCGTAGACCAAAGGGGCCTTGCGTTTCGTTGTCACAGCGATATCCCATACAAAACTATTGATTTGAATTAGCCAATATGAGAGTCTATGTGAGGTTGATTTGCCGCCCACGGTGATGTGAGCGAGTCCCT
>Ga0247735_1000060_pt1 | contig 70548 bp, 54 predicted proteins | sample UWRJL178409R2_FD_180934 | JGI IMG/M metagenome (GOLD analysis project Ga0247735, IMG submission 180934) | Plant litter microbial communities from Arlington Agricultural Research Station in Wisconsin, United States - UWRJ-L178-409R-2 | ecosystem: Environmental > Terrestrial > Plant litter >... | reverse complement strand
GGTCGCCACCAACATGATCATCGAACGGCGGGGTGTCCCGACAGCCCTCATCACGACAAAGGGCTTCCGCGATGTTTTGGCGATCGGCCGGCAGACTCGTCCCGACCTCTACGACGTTGCCGTACGCAAGCCCGATCCCCTGGTCGAGCGTTACCAACGTCGCGAGCTGAACGAGCGCCTGAACGCGCAGGGAGAAGCGCTACGTCCGCTCGATGAGACCGAGCTGGAGGCGCTCTGCGATGAGATCGCGGAGACCGATGCGGAGGCCGTCGCGGTCTCATTCATCCACGCCTATCGCAACCCGGCCCATGAGGAAGCAGCTGCGCGCGTGATCGCACGGAAACTACCCAATATCTACGTCAGCCTCTCGTCCAAGGTTTTGCCCGAGTTTCGGGAGTTCGAGCGCACGTCAACCGCAGTTCTGAATGCCTACGTTGGCCCGAAGATGGCCACCTACTTTGACCGCCTCGACGGTGAGATTCAGAAACTCGGCATCCCGGTGTCGCCGATGACCATCCACTCGAACGGCGGTCTGCTTTCGATCGAGACCGCTAAGCGTCTGCCGGTGATGACGTGCCTGTCCGGTCCCGCTGCGGGCGTCATTGGCGCCGCAATGGTCGGCGCAGCGGCAGGTATCCCAAATATCGTGACGTTCGATGTCGGCGGTACCAGCACCGACGTGTCGCTCATCGTCGGCGGGCAACCCAAACTCACTTCGGGCCGCGAAGTTGCAGGGTATCCAGTCAAGCTGCCGATGATCGATATCCACGTGATCGGGGCTGGTGGCGGAAGCATCGCTTATATCGATGACGCGGACGCCCTGAAGGTCGGACCGCGTAGCGCCGGCGCGTTTCCCGGCCCCGTCGCCTATATGCGTGGTGGCGCCGAACCAACTCTGACCGATGCCAATATTTGCCTCAATCGACTGAACCCAGTGACCCTGCTCGACGGACGCATGAAGGTCGATCGCGCGGCGGCTCTCAAGGTAATCCAGGAGCGGATTGCGGGACCGCTCGGTATCTCGGCCGAGGAAGCTGCCTACGGCATCGTGCAGCTTGCGGCCGCCAATATGAGCCGTGCGATCCGGTCCGTCACAACCGAACAAGGCCACGACCTGGGCGAGCTAGCCCTATTCTCGTTTGGTGGCGCTGGGCCACTTCACTCCGCTGACGTCGCGCGCGAAGCTGGCATCGCCAAGATCGTCGTCCCTCAGGAACCTGGCACGATGTGTGCGCGCGGCGCGCTTCTGTCCGACGTCAGCCTCGATTTCGTGCGTATGCAGCTCGCACCTGCTACTCAAGAAACATGGGTGTCTGCCTGCACCGCCTTGCGCGAAATTCTCGCGGAGGGCGATCGCTGGCTCGAGATCGAAAAGGTTGACCCCTCTTTGCGCCGCTTTGAGCTCGCGATCGACGCTCACTATGCGGGTCAGAGTCACGAGATCCGAGTGCCGCTCGATTCCATCGACGATAACGGGCTCGATGATTTCCTCGCTCGCTTCGCCAAGGCGCACAAGGCTACCTACGGCTACGACAACCCCGAGCAACCCGTATTCATCGTCAGCTGCCGCTTACGCGCGGTCGGGCACGTCCCGAAAACGATTGAGGGCACTTATCAAGGCGGCGACACAGTCGACGGCGCCAAGGTCGATGAACGTCAGGTCTATTTCGGACCGGAGGAGGGGTGGCTTGCCACGCCTATCTATCGGCGCGCCGACTTGCCGGTCGGTCAATCGATTCCGGGGCCCGCCATCATCGAGGAAATGAGCTCGACGACCGTGGTTCTTGCCGGACAGAATGCCGAAATCGACGCTTTCGGCAACATCATCATCGCGAATTGAGAAAGAGCGCTCATGGCTGACATTGAATCCACCAGCATTCCGAGCGGCAGTCGTCAGTTCGACGCGATCGGAATGGAGATTTTCTCGAACCGCATGCTTTCCATCACCGAGAGCATGGCCGGCGATATGATGCGCTCCTCCTTTTCGGCGCAGATCAAAGAGCGCCGCGACTTTTCAGTCGGCATCTTCGATCCCCAGGGGCGCCTAATCGCGCAGGGCACGCATATTCCGCTTCACCTCGGCTCGCTGCTCGGCTCGGTGGAAGCGGTTTTGCAGCGCCACAAGGTCGAAGACATGATCGAGGGCGACGCCTTCATCTGTAACGATCCCTATCTCGCCGGCGGCACGCATCTGCCCGACATCTCGGTCATCACGCCGGTGTTCGTTGAAGGTGTCGTGGTCGCCTTCGTCGCCAATATAGGCCATCATACCGACATCGGCGGCACAGTCCCGGGCTCGATCTCGGCACAGTCTCATTCGATCTTCGAAGAGGGGATCCGAATCCCCGTCATCAAGATCGCCCGTGCCGGCCAGGTCGATGAAGACCTTCTGAACCTTCTCGCCACGAATTCGCGCCTTCCCGACGAGCGTCGTCTCGACCTCAAGGTCCAGATCGCGGTCAATGTCCGCGGCGGCGATATGACCCGAGCATTGTTCGTCCGGATGGGCGTCGGCAAGGCTCAGACGGCGATAGAAGACGTGTTTTCCTACACGTCCGAGCGTCTTCGGCGTCGGGTGGCCGCGTTGGCGGCGGGGAGCCACACTTTCCGTACCTGGCTCGACGACGATGGGACGGGCGGGGATCCCGTTCCTATCGTCGCTACCGTCACAGTTGGTGGAAACGCGCTCCATATCGACCTCGATGGCACAGGCCCGCAATCAGCGGGCGCGCTCAACGTCCCGGCCAGTGCACTGCGCGCCACCATCTACTACTGCGTCAAGGCATTGCTCGATCCTGATTTGATGGCAAACAGCGGCATGTTTTCGGCAGTGACGATCTCGGCTCCTGAGGGCTCGATCGCCAATCCGAAATATCCGGCCGCGTGCGGCGTTCGAAGCACGACGTGTCAGAAAATTGCTGGCGCAGTGTTCGGTGCTTTCCGCGAACTTCTGCCCGTCGATCGTCAGGTCGCCGGCAGCCATAACCTGCTTCCGGCGCTTGGGTTTGCCGGGACGCGCCCCGACGGCAGCTATTACGTGGTCGGTGAGACACTCGGCGGTGGCAGCGGTGCGCGCAACGATGGTGACGGTATGGACGCAATCCACGTTCACGTCACAAACAGCCTGAACATGCCGACCGAAGCGCTTGAGGCCAGCTACCCTTTGATCTGCGAGGAATATGCGCTCGTTGAAGATTCCGGCGGTGCCGGCCGCCATCGCGGCGGACTTGGAATTGCGCGACAGGTTCGCACGATCCACGAGGGAACGGTCATTCACGTCGTGGCCGACGCCTATCTCCACGGTGCTGACGGTATAGCAGGCGGCGGGACGGGTGGTCTTTGCACGATGGTCCGCAATCCGGGCCGCGAGGACCAAGAAAAGCTGCCCACGAAGATTGGGGAACTGGCACTCCGCGCGGGCGACAGTGTTCGCCTCGAGACTCCCGGCGGCGGCGGGTTTGGTCCTGCAGATGAGCGGCCGATCAACGACATCGGGCGCGATCTACGCGACGGGATTATCTCTGTGGCAAACGCCGAACGCGACTACGGCGTCGATCGCACCCAAGCTGCACTTGCGGAAATTCGGGCGAGCAATCGCTCGAACGTCGCTTGAGGAGATGATCGTGGATCCGCGTTATCTTTGTCGATCTGGTGCGCGGGCGTCCACTCCCCTTCATGGCGGTGGGGTCGCTGGATAACTTGATTCAAGAAACGAGCGCAGCTGATGGCAATAACAAAACGAGAGAGTATTCAGGCTGCGCCCCGGATCAACAACCCACAACGTCCACAGCGATCCTATTTCCGTTGGGTCATCCTCGGTCTGATCTCAATCATCTACATGTTGGTTGCGGTCGACCGAGCGAATCTTGGAATCGCTCTTCCGTCGATCAAAAGCGAGTTTCGGATCGACAACACCCAGGCGGGATTATTCGCGACACTTATGTTTGTCGCTTTCGCGATCGCACAAATTCCCGTCAGTTTTCTGACACGCAAAATCGGGCCGCGCGGGGTGATGACCGTCGCGCTGATATTCACCGCGCTGGCTTCTTATTTAATTGGCGACAGCAAATCGACATTCGACATCAAGCTTTATCGATCACTGCTTGGAATCGCTGAGGCGGGGGTCTCGGTTTGCTGTATAACGGCTCTCAATAACTGGTTTTCGGTCCGTGAGCGTGGAACTGCCACCGGCTATTATTGGGGCATCTCGAAGATGGGGCCGGTGATCTGCCCGCCCATCAGCACACTTATCCTTCAGGCGTGGGGGTGGCGATCGATCTTTCAGACGTTCGCCATCCCGGTGCTTGCTGCCGCATTCGTCTGGTTTTTTCTGGTCCGCAACAAGCCGGAGCAGTCACGGTGGGTGTCCGCTTCCGAACTCGACCACATCGCGTCCACGGCGCCGGTGGCACACGCTCGCCGTCCGCACCGAGCCGCCGTTGTGCCGGGCTGGCTGGACAGCCTGATCCGTTATCGGCCCGTCGCTCTGATCACGACAACCGGCGGGGTCTTCCGATCCTGGGATATCATGGGTGTAACGATAGCAGGCATTTTCATCGTCGGGATCTTCAACGTGTTCCTCGCATGGATCCCGTCCTATCTTCTCGAAGCGAAGCACCTGTCGGTCGGCACCGTGGGTATCGTCACGATGACGCCGTTCGCCGGGGCCGTTCTCGGAAACTTCTCGGGAGGCTGGCTCTCGGACAATATCCTCGGAATGCGTCGCAAGCCGCTCATGATGGCGGGCGCGCTCTGCACGTCCTTTGCGATCGTCTGCCTGATCTTCTCGCCTCCGAGTGCGATTGTGACTGGCGCGCTCTTACTCGTCACGGGGTTTGTCGTGGGCCTCGGCTATCCCCACTTCTCGGTTTATCCCATGAGTCTGACGACACGGGATGTTTATCCCGTCGCTTATGGTGTGACCAATACCGGGGCGGCGATCGGCGCCGCACTATTTCCGCTCATCGCCGGGATGATCCTGGATGCCGCGTCATGGCCCGCGCTGTTTGCCTTTCTTGCCGGTGCCTCACTGCTGGGCCTGTTCATCCTCATCACGATCGTCGAACCTGCAGTCAAACACGATTGAAGGACGCGCACCTCCACTATGGGGGCGTGGAGTGCAGACGCGGATGTTTCAGAGAACGGCGTTGAGGATTGTGTGTGCGGTCCTATTGGCCACTCTGTTGATGCCGCGCGTGCCTTAGGTCGTAGATCTAGCAATATAGCGTCGCGACCTTTTGGTCACAGTATACTGCAAAATGCCTGACAGCATTGAGTGCGATGGCGCCGACGCTCTGGGCCGAGCGGTTTCTTTGACCGTTTTTCCGCCCGCAGCGCCCCATAGTCTTCGAAAGGTCAGAGGGTATAACCCTGTAGAATGACACCCCCGATTTTTCGACTTTGACGGCAACCCAACCAGTCACACATGATCGCAAACACTAGCACAAGAATGTGACAGAAGGGGGTTACCTATGAAGAAAAATCGGGGGACAAAATCGGTTGCTCTGGCCTTGCTCGGCACGACGATGCTGGCGGGTCAGGCCTATGCCCAAGATGCCGCGGCGCCTGCGGCCACGACCGCCAGCGCGCCCGACCAGACGCCCACCGGCGATATCGTCGTTACCGCACAACGGCGGTCGGAAAGCATTCAGAAGGTTCCGATCAGCATGCAGGCGCTGAGTCCTGAGACCCTCGCGAACCATCAGGTCCAGTCCTTCGACGACTATCAGAAGCTTCTTCCGAGTGTCAGCGTCCAGACGCTCGGGCCGGGCGCCTCGCAAATCTTCTTCCGCGGCATCGTCTCGGGCAAGGACGGCAATCCAGCCGGCGCCCTTCCGACCGCCGGCGTCTACCTCGACGAGACACCTGTCACCACGCTCGGTAATTTGCTCGACGTCCACATCTATGACGTCTCGCGCGTCGAGGCGCTGTCCGGACCGCAGGGCACATTGTTCGGCGCGAGCTCGCTTGCCGGCACGCTGCGCATCATTACCAACAAGCCTGATCCGTCGAAGGTCTCCGGTGGCTACGACCTTCAGCTGAACAAGTTCGGCAAGGGCAATCCCGGCGGCACCGCCGAAGGTTTTGTCAACGTACCGCTCAACGACCGCACCGCGGTCCGCATTGTCGGCTTCTACGAGAAGGACGGCGGCTACATCGACAACACGTTGCAGTCGCGCACCTTCCAGCGGCCGCACACTGTCAACGGCGTTACAGTCACATCGCCGGCGACATTCGACAATTCGGCCTACGTGAAGAACAACTTCAACGATGCAGAAACCTACGGCGGGCGGATTGCACTCGGGATTGAGTTGAACGACGATTGGACGATCACGCCAAGCCTGGTGGCGCAGGAACAGCATACGCACGGAACTTTCCTGTTCGATCCGAAGGCTGGTGATCTGCAAGTTCACGACTTCGGCAACGACTTCTCGATCGACAAATGGTATCTCGCATCGGCGACGGTCGAGGGAAAAATCTCCGACTGGAGCGTGCTTTACTCGGGGAGCTATCTGCGCCGGCACTTCCAGGCGAGTCAGGATTATTCCTATTATAATGTCGCCTATGATTCGACACCTAACTACAACTATTTCCAGAGCCAGACCGGCGTTCCGGTCTTCCCTGGCCAGCAGGTCGACCGCGACAACCGAATAACCTCTCAGACGCACGAGCTCCGCATCAGCTCACCTACGGGACGCCGCTTCCAGGTGACCGGCGGCCTTTATTACCAGCGTCAAACGATCGACTATACCGCCAATTATAACATTCCTGGTCTCGGTGCCTCGCTGCAGGGGCCGACCCAGGCGGTCACGGGCGACGCCTTCTTCCGGAACAACGGCCACCGCGTCGATCGCGACTATGCCGCGTTTGCGCAAGCTGACTTCAAGATCCTCGACAATCTTACCCTCACAGGGGGTATCCGCGGCTACAAATATGATAATACGCTCGTCGGATTCTCTGGATCGGCCGGCACTGTTCGTAAGCTGAATTGCGGCACCTTCTCGGCGAGCTGCATCAGCATCAATCAAAAAGCGACCGGATCGGGTGAAACCCACAAGGTCAGCCTGAGCTGGCAGGTTACACCGGACAAGATGGTCTATGCGACTTATTCGACCGGGTTCCGTCCGGGCGGTATCAACCGTCCGCTAGGATTTGCGCCCTATGCCGCTGATACGCTCGACAACTATGAGGCCGGCTTCAAGACGAGCTGGTTCGACCGCAAGCTGCGCTTCAACGCGGCCGTCTATCATGAAGTCTGGAAGGGCATTCAATACAATCTTCCAGGTGCAAACGGTGTTGGCAGCTACGTCAACGCAGGCAACGCGCACGTGAACGGCGTCGAGTTCGACCTGACCGGGCGACTTGGCGGGCTCACGCTGAGCACGGCCGGATCCTATAACGACGCAAAGCTTTCGACGCCTTTCTGCAACCTTCCAAACGGCGTTCTTCGCTGCGATCTTGGCATCAATGCGCCGCAGGGCACCCGCCTTCCGCTGCAGCCGAAGTTCAAGGCGACCACGACCGCACGCTATGAATTCAAGGCGGGCACGACGGATCTCTTTGCGCAGATCTCGATGCTCAATCAGACAGACACAACGAACCTGCTGCGCACTCGAGATCAGAACATCCTGGGCATCAATGATGGCTTCACCACCTTCGACGGTTCGATCGGTGCAAAGCTCTCGAACAGGATGACGTTCGAACTTTTCATCCAGAACATGTTCGACAAGCGTGGCATTTCCAGCCGGAATCAGCAGTGCGTGCTGGTCACCTGCCTCCAGAATGCGCGTGATTATCCGATCAAGCCCCAGCAGTTCGGGATAAAGGTCGGCCAGAAGTTCTGACGCGCCTCGAGCGGGAAGGGGGCTCGCGGTGCGAGCCCCCTTTTGAGTCTCTTTCCGTCGAGACTCAATTTTCGGCCCCGATCGCATCAGGTGTTTTGTGATAGGATCACACCAGCATTAACTCAAAGCGAGCGTCGATGTGGATACGGTGAGCGGCACGATCGATCAGGCTCTGAGCCACGCTTCTTTCCTCCTTCTCAAAGCTCCAGCCACTGCGTTGGAGCAGGCGAGCGAAATCCTGAAATCCTCGGCTAACCATCCGGAAGCGCTCCTGTTGCGGGTGCGGGCGCTTCGCGCACTAGGGGAAATCGAACAGGCTGTGGCCGCGGCCGTTGAGCTCGTCAGCATAGGATCCACGAAGGCAGCAGCGTTTCGCGAACTTGCCCTCTTAAGCGTTCTGCGCGGTGACTATCGGCAGGCCTCCGACTATCTGGAATCCGCCGTCGCCGAACGCATGACCGACACCGGTAGCTGGTCGCTCTACGCCGATGTCCGCGTGCGTCTCGGAGATGCCGATGGCGCGACCGCAGCGCGGCGCACGGCCTTGTCAGTTGCGGGTCGTGACGAGGAATGCCTCGCTGCCGCTTATGCGTTGTCGCAGGATCGCCTGCCCGATGCAGAACAGATCCTCCGACTTCGTCTGCGGGACTTCCCAACGGAGGTCACCACGATACGCATGATGGCGGAACTCGCCACGCGCATCGATCGCTTCCCGGAAGCCGAAAAGCTTCTTCGCCGCGCGCTCGATATAACTCCTGAGTTTCGCGGCGCGCGCGAGTTGCTGGCGCGCAACCTACAGCGATCTCATCGGCCAGTAGAGGCCCTTGCCGAGGTCGAAACAATGCTGGCCCAAGAGCCGCTCGACCCTTCGCTCCAGATGCTGCAGGCAAGCCTGCTCGTGCGCATCGGCGATCAGGAAGCGGCCCGCGAGGTCTATGAGGATCTGCTCTCGAGGCATCCGCATCAGTCGAAAAGCTGGATGAGCCTCGGCCATGTGCTGAAAACGCTCGGCAAGCAGCAAGAAGGAATCGCCGCCTACCGGCGCGCGATCGAGGAAGAGCCGACGCTCGGCGAGGTGTGGTGGAGCCTCGCGAACCTTAAGACCTTCCGTTTCACGCCAGATGACATTTCAACGATGGAACGCGCGCTTCCTGCTTCACAGAACGATGATGAGCGTCTCCACCTCCACTTTGCGCTCGGTAAAGCCTGCGAGGACGCGAAGGATTATGGCGCGGCCTTCGATCATTGGCAGAAGGGTAATGCGCTGCGGCGTCAGTCGCTTCCCTATGATGCGGAGGAGTTCCATCAGGAGGTGGGCGCGTCGCAACGCTTTTTCACGCCGACGATTCTAAGCCAAACGCGGGGTTGTCCCGCGACCGACCCAATCTTCATCCTGGGCATGCCGCGTTCGGGCTCGACGCTGGTCGAACAGATATTGTCGTCGCACAGCCAGATCGAGGGCACGATGGAGCTGCCCGACATGATGGAAATCGCAGGTAGGCTGACAACGCGCGCGAAGAATGAGGGTGTGCAGTACCCTGATATCATCGGATCGCTCACCGATGCGCAACTCGAAGCTCTCGGGGCGGAATATATCGAGGGGACCCGGGTACACCGCAAACTAGGTCGGCCGTTCTTCATCGACAAAATGCCGAACAATTGGGCGCACATCGGCTTAATCCGCACAATCCTGCCAAACGCTCGTATAATCGACACGCGCCGCCACCCGATCGGCTGCTGCCTCTCGATGTGGAAGCAACACTTCGCACGCGGGCAGGCCTTCTCATACGATTTGGTCGATCTCGCCCGATATTACAGTGATTATGTCTCGTTGACCGGCCATTTCGATGGCGCCCTACCCGGACTGGTCCACCGCATCTTCTACGAGCGGATGGTCAGCGATAGCGAGGCTGAGGTCCGCAAGCTGCTCGGGTTTCTTGACCTACCGTTCGAGCCCGCCTGCTTGTCCTTCTGGGAGAACGACCGCGCGGTTCGCACCGCAAGCTCTGAACAGGTACGGCAGCCCATCTTCTCCGATGCCGTCGATCATTGGCGTCACTTCGAGCCTTGGTTAGGCGATCTTGTCACCGAGTTGAAGCCGGTGCTCGCCACTTATCCGACCGCCTAGGCGCACCCCAAGGAGCCGTTGTGTCGCAATCGTCTGGCACGGACCATCCGCTTCGGAGTTCGCTGACGCAGGAGATGCACCTTCGGCGACTGCCGCGCTTCTCGGCGCCCGCGCGGGCTCTCCACTGGCTTGTCATGAACCGGGAGGAAGCGAGCGGAGTGACGGCGTTCGGCCATGTCGTTGACTTGTTTCGACGCCTGGGAAGGGACGCGCCGGCGCGCACCAAGCATGCGGCGTTCGCCATCGACACTCTTCAGGTCGTGTGGGAGGAGCATAGCGAGTTTAGTACGTACACCTTCGTGCGCCAGGATCTCGTTGACGAGCCGTTCGACAAATTCGAATTGTCCGAGCTCCCTGATGGCTGGCTGGAAAGCCTGCCCGGTCTCACCTTCCGCGCGACTAAGGTCGCCATCCTCGCCGGTCCTACGCCCGAACCAGAGCCGGCACTCATCGGGCAACTGTTCAGCACGGATGACGTCATTTGCTGCGATGTGTTCGACGGCAAGGCGAGGGTCTGGACCGACTTCCGCAAAGCGGCCGACGGTTTCGGCCGCCTGCTCATCAAGGACAACGACCTGCGTGGCGACGACCCGTCGCGCTTGGTCCAACAACTTCTCGAGCTCGGCAACTATCGGAAGATGGCCCTATTGGGCCTCCCAATCGCGCAATCGCTTGGCAAGGAACTCCGTGAGGCGGAAGGACATCTCGCCGAGTTGTCTCGGCGGATCGCTGAGGGTCAAGATGACGATGAAGCCCTTCTGCACGAGATATCATCCGTGTCAGCGAAGCTCGCGCGGCTTGCCGCGGACACCCGCTACCGACTGGGTGCGACCCGCGCCTATGCCAATATCGTGACCGATCGCCTCGAAAATCTCGGGGTCCAGCGGCTGCCGGGCTCCGCTAGCCTGCGTGAGTTCAATGAGAGACGATTGTTGCCGGCAGTCAGAACCTGCGAGACCGCGACGCAGCGCCTCGAGGGTCTGCAGGAGCAGGCATCATGGACAAATGGCCTCATCCGCACGCGGATCGATACGGCGATGAACCGTCAGAGCCGGGATTTGCTGGCGTCGATGAACCGCCGGACCCAAATCCAGCTGCGTCTGCAACAGACCGTCGAGGGGCTCTCCGTTGCCGCCATCAGCTATTATGTCGTGGGCCTGGTCCACTATATCGTCGAAGGCATTGGCGAGCACCGCCTCGGGATGTCCTCGGCGCTGGTGACCGGCGCGAGCGTGCCGTTCGTCGTGGCGTTCACGGCGTTGACGATGCATCGCATTCGCCACGTTATGACGAACGGCCACGGCCTCTCGCCTTAGCCGTTATTTGAGCCTCGCCGCCTCCTCGAAGCCGCGCAGAAAAGCCGTCAGGTTGCGGGCCAGGGCTTCGCATGGATAGCCGCCTTCCTGCACAAGAACGGTAGGCTTCCCCAGGTGAGCAATCGAGCGGGCAACCTCCACGAACCCGTCTTCGCTGATTTTCAGCGCGCCGATTGGATCGTCTGCAGCAGCATCGAGCCCGAGAGATATGACGAGGGCCGACGGATCGAAGGCCGCGATCTCTTGCAGACCCCTTGTCACCGCATCGCAATACTCACGGTCGCCGCTGCCGAGCGCGAGCGGAAGGTTGAGGTTGGCACCTTTGCCTTCACCTTGGCCGATCTCGTCCTCGTATCCGGAAAAATATGGAAAATAGCTGCTCGTCTCGGCGTGCACGGAAACGAACAGGACATCACTCCGGCCGTAGAATATCTCCTGCGTCCCGTTGCCATGGTGGACGTCGATATCGAAAATTGCGACCCGCGGGTGGCGGCTCGCAAGGCGCTGCGCGGCAATCGCAGCATTATTGAGATAGCAAAATCCGCCCGCATGAGCGCTCGACGCGTGATGTCCCGGTGGCCGGCAAAGCGCGTAGGCCCTCCCGTCCGACGCAAGCGCGTCGGCACCCGCGATCGCTGCCTGAGCAGCGCCGTATACGGCGCGCCATGTCCCTTCGCGCAGAATCGTTGACGTATCGGTCATATGATAGCCGAGACGGCCAGCGATCCCAACGGGCCGGCGATGTGGCGACCAGGGGGCGAACTGAGTCGGCATGACTTCTTCGATTAAGCCTTGGCTCGCGACAGCCTGCGCAAAACCTGATTGCAGTAAATCGACATAGTCGCCTGCGTGGACGTCAAGAATCGGAGCCATGCCATGATCGGGTGTTTCAACGAGATCCGCGACGCTCGCCGTTGCGCCGATCAACATCTCGTAGCGCGCGATCGATTCAGGATGTGGAATTGGCTTTCCATATCGCAAGAAGGTGGACGGATCATGGTGGGTAGCGGCCGACGAATGGAATGCGCGCATAAAAGTCCCTTTACTGAAGCCGGCGCTGCGTCGTGTCAGGCGCTCCGGGCCCAGGCGATGAAATGGCGATAGGCGTCGCGCTGCTTGATGAGCGAGGCTTGATACCCAGGATCGGCGACCTCGATTGACACTACGGGCCAAGAGGCCATGTGAAGGGAGATCGCGGACCGGAGTTTCGAAAAAGCACTTTGAAAGGCCTGACGTTGTTCCGGGTCATTGAACGCCGTCTCACCCAAGGCCGCATTCTTGGCATTCTGATCAGCAATGGTTCGACGGATTTGGAGGACTTCCTTGCGCCGATCCTGAAATTCGGCGTCCCGCATTTGCGCCGATTCCCGCAGAAGCGCCTCAAGCCCGTCCACAGCCGCCAAAAACGTGTCTTTGCCCACCTCATCCCTCTCTGGGTCCGTATTGTCAGCCTGCCAATCTGATGGAAGCTGTGACCAACGATGCTGCCCGTCAAAGTCCGAAAGATGCGCCGCTCATTCCGCAAAGTTATGTGCGGCCGGCTCCGACCCTATGACCACGGGATCTTCAGCGAAATTGCGTGATCATTGTCATTCCCGATCCCGCAAAGCGGTCCATCGAAGCGAGCGCCCCGGGTGCCTCCCTGAGCTTGATGCGCTGTCCGATCATGCGCGCCGGGTCCACACGGCCGGAGCGGATCAAATTCAGCATATCCGGATATCGATCGGCTTGCATGCCGTGGCTCCCGTAGATTCGCAGCTCGTGCGCGATCACAAGCCCCATCGGGATCGGCGGATCGACCTGCGCACCGAGCATGAGGCCGACCTGAACATGTCTGCCCTGACGACGGAGACAAGCAATCGAATTCCAGCAGGTAATACGGCTTCCAAGTGCGTCGATGGACACATGTGTGCCGCCGCCGCTGATGTCCCGAATATGCGCGATCACGTCGGGGGCGGAGCTGCCGTTGACGACGAACTCAGCTCCCAGATCCTTCGCTGCGTCCAAACGATCAGGCGCAATGTCGACCGCGATAATCCGCGCGCCCAGCGCTGCGCCGATCGCGATCGCTGATAGACCGACGCCGCCGCAACCATGCACGGCAAGCCACTCGCCCGGCCTCACCTGCGCCTGATCTACGATCGCGCGAAAGGATGTTGCAAATCGACAGCCTAAACTGGCGGCCGTCGCGTCATCGATCTCGTCCGGAATGGCGACCAAGTTTGCGTCGGCGAAATCGAGAGCGACGTATTCTGCAAATGATCCCCAAGCGGTGAAGCCAGGCTGGAATTGACTGCGGCACACCTGCTGCTGGCCAGCGCCGCACTCCTCGCATCGACCACAGCCCGCGACGAACGGGACAGTCACGCGGTCGCCGATCGTCCAGTTGCGAACTTCCTTACCCAAGGCCACGATCCGACCGGCGAGCTCATGTCCCGGAACGTGGGGAAGTTTCACGTCGCTATCGTGGCCCATCCAGCCATGCCAGTCGCTCCGGCACAGTCCGGAGGCCGCGACTTCTACAACCACGCCAGATGGGGAGGGGGCGGGATCGGACAACGTCGCGATCTCGGGGGTTTTGCCAAACTCGTCGAAATATACAGCTTTCATTGTGTCTCCATCAGCGCGCGACGCAGCGATTATATGATCAACGTTTAAGGACGAAACGAGCGGTCAAACATGCGTCGACGGCGCGCGGACGCTTCATCGCGCCCGTTTCAGTCGGGTTTCGACCGCATCAAGCGCGTCGGCGAAGGCAGCATAGTGCCCATTCTCTTCCAGATGCGTCCGAACCTGCTCGTTCAGACCGCCGCGCGTTTGATATTCGTCGGCGAGTTCTGCGAAGGATGCTCCAGGAGCAGCGCTGGCGGCGCCAGCCAAACCCCGCATCATCATACTCATAAAGTGGCGCGCCTTGTCTGCGGCCACGCCGCGTCTTTCCATCCAGCTTGTCACGACACTAGTGAAAGCAAAGTGGGCAGACATCGTTGCCGTGCCGACGGTGAACAAGTCGAACTGATCCTCATCCTCGAGCACGATAGTCGTGCCGAGCATATCAAATAGGTGAACGATTGCCTCATCGTGCGGATATATCGCCGTCGGCCCGGCGCAGAGGGCGACGGGCGGAATTGGCACTGCCCGCACGATATGCTGACAGGGTTCGGCAAGCTGCTTCAAGCGGGCGAGCGATGTTCCGGCAACGAGGCTCAAGAGGCGGTTCTCGGGTCGAAACCGTAGCTCGGCTAGGACATCATCTATGACCTGCGGGCGCACCGCGAGCACGACCAGATCGGCAGCATCGACGACACACTGATTGGACCGACCAATCTCGACATTGGCAAACCGCGACGCCAGCCTTGCTGCATTCACGGCATTGCGGGGCGAAACGACGATTTTTTCGTTGTGATCGGCAGCACGGAGACCGCTTACAATCGCGGCCGTAATCGTCCCGCACCCGACAAACCCTATAGCCATGCGACTGGGACTCTTCCGGAAATATTCAAGAATTGGGCTCGCGAGCGAACCTCGCGAGCCCAGTTGGACTAACCGTTGCGCTTCTCATGGTTGCGCGCCGGATAGGCGACTAGAAACCCAGCGCCAAGGTAACCAAGATCGATCGCGGCGAGCTCAGCGTGTAGAGTGGCGTCGCCGCTGCGAACGTGGTGCCATTGATACCCTTCGTCGCAACGGCATTCGGTGTGGCAGCCGAAAGCACCCCGAGGTAAGGCTTGTTCGCGATATTTGTCATATTCAGGCGGATGGAGGAGTCCTTGCCCATGAAGCTGGGGAGGTTGTAGCCGATTCCGAGATCAATGATGCCGTAGGATGGCATCTTCTGATCGTTCATCAACGTCGAGAATTGCGACGAAGTGTAGCGATAGAGTACGTTGCCAAAGAACTTCCCGTTAACGTAATTGAGCCCGAGCGTTGCGGTATATTTTGGGCTGGCGGGCACCACCTTTCCGTCGGTCGGGAGGTAGTCGACGCCATTAAAGAAGTTCTGCTTGGTTTTCGCATCGAGATACTGGCCATTCACATAGGGTGAGAAGCCGAAGATCGGTGCGAGGGCAAGCTCGGCCGAGACACCGCGAACGGTCTCGTCGCCTGCGATCAGCGTAGTAGAGACGCCGGCACCATTCAAAATGGCGCTCGCCGTGATCTGCCGATTCTTGATCGACTTGTTAAACACCGCGATGTCCGCGGTAACGATGTTGTTATGGAATCGGTAGCCAAGTTCCTCGCCAACTGCCGTCTCCGGCGGCGTGTTGACAGCGGCCAGCTGAGCGATCTTGCCCGTGGCGACGCTATAAGTGTTGGGGTAGATATTGATGGGGACCGGCGGCCGCTCGCTGGTGATGACGTTACCATAAACCTGCATGTTCGGCGTCACGTCGTAAGAGATTGTCGCGCGCGGTAGAAATCTGTGGAATGTCGCAGCGAAGTTGGCTTGGGGACCCGGCGCGAGGTTGATACCGCTCAGGGATTCCCGGAAATATCGCACACCGATATCTATCGTGAGCTTGTCATCCAGCAGCTTCTGTTGGTCACCAATTGAGATGACATCGACGTTCGTGTGCATCTTGTAGTTCAGGCCGGCGATCACGGCTCCAGTTGTCGAATAGAGCGGATCCTGTGCCCATACGTTTGGCGAATTACCGAAGGCATCGACCGGCGTGAGGTTATTCTGCGCAGTCAGATGCCAGTAGTCGTGCCAGTAGCCGATCAGCAGCTGGTTTGAGTTGGTCACGTCATATTTCGCATATGCATTTACGCCGGCATCGAACTCGTTCTGATAGCTGTTCGACATGGCCGGGATCGTGCCGTTGACAACCAGGAAGCCCGCTGTGTTAATTTGAACCGGATTGACGCCGTTGAAAAGGCTATTGGGATTGATCGAAGTCTGGCCTGGGCTGTTCGACCGCGTCCAGTGATAATAGGGCACGACGTGAACCGAAAGGCGATCGTTGATATCGACCTCATTGTCCCATGAGAGCAGGATGTTTTTGCGGCGATAGATATTCAACTTGTAGTAGTTCGTCGTGAGGCCCGGAACGAACGTCGGCTGATAGTTGCCCACGGTGAAATCGCCGCTCGCCTCATCCGCGCGGAATTGCGCAAGCGACACGGTGTTCGATCGAACGCTTTTCCAATCGCTGTAAGATATGAAGAGCGTGCTTTTCCCGGTACCGGCAAAGTCCTTCTCGATCTTGCTGTCCACGTGGATACGGTTGCTGAGTCCAGGCAGGTTGAAAGTTCCCCCGCTTGTGTAGGAGCCGGACACGAACGCCTTGACGCCTGAAGCGCCCAGCTCACCGGTGTCGATCCGAGCAAAAGCGCGGTTCGCATCGTAGGAGCCGTGACTGTAGGCCACCCGTCCTCCGAACTCGTCCGCGGGGTTACGAGCAGTGAGGACGATCTCGCCACCAAGGCCATTTTGCACAGGGTCAGTGATACGCGACGACCCAGGAATGACTGTGATGCCGGCGAGGTTCTCGGGATCAACGAACGTCTCAGAATAAGGGAGGAAGAAGGCCTGATCGACCGCAGGAACGCCTTCTACGATCCAACCAAGTTCAGTCGCCGGCAAACCACGCAGGTAGATGAAGGAACGCTGCGCCAATCCGTAAGGATCGGATTGACCGGTCGCAACGCCGGGAACGCTTGCAATGATCTGCAGCGGGCCGGCGAGCGCCATGCGCTGGTTGATAGCGTGTGCGTCGACGCTGCTCGTGGTCTCGGGCTCGCGTTGGGCGATCATGTTACCACCGGCAAGGGACCGGGACCGGCGGCCGGTCACAGTGATATCCTTCAGAATATCTTCCGGCGCCACGGGCTCCGACTGCCGATTAGCCGTCGTCGGAGTTGTGTTGGTGCTAGATTGTGGTGCCGGTTGAGCGGTTGGAGCCTGCGTTTCCTGAGCTAAAGCCGGGGAAATCACGCCCATCCCCAATATCGCAGCTAGAGAAACCGTTCTTAAGAGAACTATTTTCTGACGCCGGCGGTGGGTCTTGAGCATAATTTTCCCCTTGTTTCATCCCTGGACACGACGTTTACGCGTCTCGGAGGGGAGGCTATCGGACACAAAATTGTAACTCAAAGACCGAGATATGAGTTTGTTATTCGCAGAAGTTATGTTCTGCGGCTCTTTGCGCAGCAACCGATGAGATAGGAGCCGGAGCTTGGATGCACTTCCAGAGCAAGCGCGTGCCGCGCGATACCGACATCCAGCGGTTCTCAACTGAGATGGCCGACCCAAGTCGATAACGCAATCCTGTCGGTTTCGTCGACGCCCATATTGCGCTTCCGCCGCCAACACTATTCATATAGGCTCACGATCTGTTCCTTCCATTCCGCGGGGCTATGAAGTGCGCCGGCACATCAATTTGCGCCAAATCGAAGCTTTCCGCGCGGTGATCCAGACTGGCACCGTTAGTCGGGGGGCCGAGATGCTCAACATCTCGCAACCTGCGATGAGCAAGCTGATTGCTCACCTTGAACTCGATAGCGGCATCCGCCTCTTTGAGCGCGTAAAGAAGCGCCTTGTCCCAACGGCGCATGCGTTACGCCTCCACGATGAGATCGAGCGGATTTTCACGGGTGTCCGCCAGGTCGAAAGTGCGATCGACGCCTTACATCGTGAGGAGAGGGGCCGGTTAGTGATCGGCGTCTTACCAGCCCTGTCGGGCTCGCTGATCCAGCGTGCGACCGCAATGTTCGTCAAGCGAAATCCGAGTGTATTCTGCTCGTTCCACCAGCTCAGCTCCCATTGGATCGTCGACGGTATCATTGCGCGCAAACTCGATATCGGCCTTATAAACGGCCAAGTCGATAATCCGCATGTTGTCGTAGAGCCCATACTAGAGCATTCTCTGGTGTGCATCATGCCCCTTGGGCACCCGCTAGCGAAGAAGCGGAAAATCAAACCGGCAGATTTGAGCGAGGTCGAGTTCGTCAACTTCGAAGAGCATATCTTCATGAGTAATCTCATCGACCTCATGTTGGAGCAGTTCGCAATACGTCCGAGGGTAGTCCTGTCTGCCACCGCCGCTTTGACCGTCTGCGAGTTTGTGGCGGCAGGTTTCGGGGTCTCGCTTGTGCATCCAGCAATGATTAGCGGCTTGGAGGATCGGCTAGCCGTGCGCCCGTTTGAACCGGCCATCCCCTTCAAATTCCAACTTGGTCGAAGCTCCGACAGTAAGAATGCGACGTTGGTAGACGCATTCGCGGATTGTATGCGCGCGACAGCTGCAGACGTGTCGGCGGCGATCCTCGCCAACTTTTAGAGCGGATTGAGCTGATGCACGCGCCCGGAGGAGCGGCGACCTCTGCGTTCGCGGGATAACATAACCCATAAGAATAGTGCAGCTGGATATCGGTCTTTGACGGACCGCGCTTCGATCACGAAATGCCTACTGCGGTCGTATCGATTGGGCCCGAAACTGGCACCGGAAAACAACTTATGTCGAAATCCGAACCAATAAAGCCTTCGCTCCCTGCAGAGGGGCGAATGGAATCGAGAGGCTCGACACCCAAGCCCGGCACGAACAGCGCACAGGCGAAGCGTCCTGAAGGTGGCGTAGGTTCGGCAGCAGTGGCCGCTGCGCTCTTGTTCACAGGACCGCTTACTAACCGGCAATCCTGACTCCGGTCATTTCATGCAATGACAGCTCAGGTGCGCAGCGGCGCCACCACCGCCGAGTTGTTCGACGTAGCCAGCTCGGCAATGGCCACATGCCTAAGCCGATTTCTCGGTAGATGAGCGAACCTCGCCCAAGCCGCTTGTCGGAGCGGCAAAAGGAAGTTTTGCGCCTCGTCTTTCAGAATTACGATGCCAAGCAGATTGCGAAGAAACTGGGAATTTCGCCGCATACTGTCAATGACCACATGCGAGCAGCGAGACGCACCCTCGGCGTGGCGCGAACGATGGACGCAGCCCGACTCGTCGCTAACGATGAGCATCCCAATCGGATTGGGACCGACGCATTCGGGATCGCTCCAGAACCGCAATCAGTGGATGACGGCGGGGCGATGCCGCCTGACGAGACGGCTGTCGTTCGGAAGAACCGTTATCGATTGGGACCGCTTTCCCGGCTCTTGATGATCGTCGCCCTGGCCTTTGGCGCCGCGGCGGCGACCGGCGCCTTGATTGAGGCGTCGGATGTGATCACGCGCCTCATCCTGACCCGACATATCGACCTCTCCGATTCCCCAGAACGACATTGACCCCGCGTGCCTCGTCATTTCGCGCGGGACTTGGAGACCGAAAATGCTCAACCAAAGGAAGCAGGCGTTCGACACCATACAGCCGCTGTTTCACGCCGCCGAGACGAAGACCGACCAAGCTGCAGCCGATGCGGCGACACTGATTGCCGAGATGCTGCGGGTTAGACAGCACGCACGGCTGCCCATCTCGGCCGGGCAGGACATGCTGGAGAAGTTGGTGGCTGCGCTTGGAGCCAACGTCGCGGCGCGCAAGCTTTTCATCGAGGCCCATGCGATGACTCCAGCGCTGGTCAAAGAGCTTGGGCTCGAGCGCATGTTCGGCGACGGCTCGCCGTGCCCGAAAACTGCCTTTGCAACGGATCATCCCGAGGTCGTGTCGATCGTGCGTGCTGCTTGAGCGGTCATCGCGATGGTCCGTCCGCAACGGCGATCACCTTCTAGTGACGCGCATTCTGTTGTTCGACGTTCTGCTCCTCGTCACATGCGCCTATGCGCTGTGGCGAGGCGGTTCTCCAGAAAGGATTGCCGGCGGCGCGATGGTGCTCGCCTATCTCGCGACACTGGCCAGCTATGGGCCGTTGGCCTCGCGTTTTACCCGCGTCGAAACGGGTGTCTTCGTCGTCGATCTAATCTTGTTCTTTGTACTCGTAGCCGTGGCCATCAGGGCCGATCGTGCTTGGCCCATGGCGCTGGCCGCCCTCCAGCTGGACACGGTGGGCGTACACTTCGCACGGCTGCTGGATCTCGAGATGATCCGCATAACGTACGCTCTCATGCTCGCGATGTGGAGCTATCCAATGCTGGTGCTGCTAGTGGCAGGTACGTGGCGGCACGCCCGGCGCTGCCGACGCACTGGCGGCGATACTTCTTGGTGGCAGGAAGAGCTCCACTAAGCTGGGCAACTGGAATCTCTGATGCGGTTTGACCCGGTTGCCCGGGCGAAACCGTTGCGGGCCCTCCGACCAGAACTCCACCAATTGGAGACGTTCCTCAAAGTGGTGGAGACTCGCAGCTTTACGGGCGCAGCGCGGTTACTTGGTTGCAGCCAGCCGGCGGTGAGCCAAACGATCGCGCGCCTGGAAGAGGCATTTGGCGGCGACCTGTTCGTACGCGGGCGCGGAAGCCGACTGGAGCTGACTCCAATTGGTCGCTCCGTTGAGCCGTACGCAATCGACGTGCTCGCCACGATCGACACCCAAATGCGGCGCGCCATCGAGACCGCGCAAAGCCGCACTGGTCAATTGTCGATCGGCTTTTACCTTGGGATCACCACCGGCCCGCTGCGCAACGCTCTTCGCACCTTTTCGGCAGAGAATCCCGAGGTGCAGTTGCGCATGATCGAAGGCCTGCCAGGCGACCTTCATCGGCAACTGCATGGAAGGTCGATCGATTTGATGGTCGCTGCCTTCATGCCGCGCTCGACTGCAGTGGGGATCGACCGCATGCCGCTGTGGGAAGAACGACTGTTCGTGGCGATGCCGGTGAATCATCCTTTTGCGACACGTCCCTCGCTCGGCTGGGCGGAAGTCGCGTCGCTCAAGCTCCTGATGCGTACATGGCAGGGTGAGAACAGCATCTATCATGCCGTGTTGTCCCGCATCGGTGGACGAAAGCTCGACTGTGAGCAGCACACGGTATCCCGCGAGGCGCTGCTGGCGATGGTCGGGATGGGGCTTGGCTCCGCGATCCTCTTCGAATCCGCGATCGTCCCGCATCCCGACCTCGTGGTTCGACCGATCCGCGGTCGCAACGCAAGTGCGACCGCCGAGGCCTTTTGGTCGGCAGGCGACGGAAACCCACTGCGCCACCGCCTGCTCGGCCATCTGCGCGCCGGCCATGAAACGCCGGCGGTCAGCCCCCTTTTTCCGGCCACGCTGCCAATACCAGATCGCGGCTGACAAGGACGCGCACCCGAGCGCCAGGACGGATCGTGATGGTCGGCTGAACATCGAGTTGCCGGTCCACCAATTTGTCGCCGACCCGACCGACCGACTGCCCCGCACTATCGCGGATGGCGAACGCAATGTCATTGTTGTTGCCGGAGGTCGACGTGGCGAGATTGCTACCGAGGCCGAAGAGCGATGACAGCAGCCCGGCTTCCAGCAACTTGCCGGTGTGATGATCGACCCGATCCGCGAAGCCGGATTGTCCGGCACCGTCCGTGCCGATCAGCCGGTCGAGATCGAGACCGCGCCCGTCCGGCAGGATCAGTCGAGTCCAGACCACCAGCGCACGCGACTGACCGAACGTCACATGGGCATCGTAGCTGCCGATCAGACGCGATCCCTGCGGGATCAGCCGTGTTTGGCCGGTCACACTGTCGAACACATCCTCCGTGACCTGGGCAACCACTTCGCCGGGAAGGTCGGAGGAGAGCCCGGTGATCAGCGCAGCCGCGATCGTCGAACCCGCCTGCAAGGTGTAGCGACCGGCAGCGGGAACGAGGCGTCCGCTGTTCACCGTTGGCGTCGGCCCAACGCCCGCAACGAACGCGGCTTTGCGATCCTCCGCGTCAGCGGTTGCTGTGGCAGGCAGCGCGGCACTGGTCGGTCCGGCCGAGGCGGTGGCGGAGCCGGCTGTATCTGCGGCCGATGCCGGTCGGCTGCTATCGCCCGCGAACAGCTTGCTCGAGCGCGCGCTATCCTGCCGCTGGCGGCGCTGTTGAAGTGCGGCATTGCGATCGGCCGCTTGCGGTGTGGTCGTCGCCGTTGGTGCCGTCGCCGCGACTGTTGTTGCGAGCCCCGGTGGCGGCAGCTTTTCAGCGTCGGCGAGTTTCGCCGCACTATAATCCTTCGGCGCGCTGGCGAGCGCATCGCTCATCTGACGATTGTTGACCGCGACCGGCTCGGGATCACCGCCATGGTGGCTGCTGGAGGTCAGCGCGACGCTCACCGCGCCCGCCAGCGCGATCGCGCCGACGCCTGCTGACAGCGCCAGCACGCGGCGAGACAGGCGCCTGGGCGTCGGCGGTTTGGCGCGGGTGGCAAGACGCGGTTCGATCGGCGGCCCGGCAGGTTCGATCGCGTCGGGTTCGGCCCCGCTCACGAGCGCCGCTCCCGGCCTGCGAGGCGCGTGATGCGCACGATCTGCTGTTTCCTAGTACCGAGCCGCAGCTCGGCGACCGTGAACAGACGATCGACGATCAGATAGCGCCCAGACACGCGGTAGTTGACCAGTTCGGCCTTGTTCTTGTCGCCAAGCAGGAACAGCGGCGGCAACTCGGTCTGCGCGATGCCGGCGGGCATCAACACATAGGTCTTGGCGCCATCGTCGAACACCTGGGCCGGCTTCCACGCTACGTCTGGGCCCGAAAGCCGATAGGCGAAGTCGAGCCGGGCCGGATCGATCCCGGCTTGCACCTGTGTCTCGGCCTTGGCGACCTCGGCGTCGCGGGCATGCTGGATCGCGATTAACTCATCCTGAGGATAGGACCAGCCAACGCTCGCCATATAGATGGCGGGCGTCGATCGAAGCTCGACATGATAGGTCCGCTTATTCGTATTGATCACGAGGTTAGTCGCTAGACCCGGATCGGTTGGCTTCACCAAAATATGCGTGCGACGGGCAGTCCCTTCGCCGCTCGTGGCCTCGCCGATCACCCACCGCACCGTGTCACCGGCAGCGACCGCGCCGGTGTCCGACAGCGTTTCGCCATCCTGCAGCATGAGATCGGTCACCTGGCCGACCGCGGCCGTGACCACATAGAGACTGCCCGGCGCGTAGACGAACACTTGCGTCGCGCCCTGCCAGCCCGACGGGCGCGGGCTGATCCGGGCGGCGTCGGTGGCAGCGGCGACAGGTTGCGATGTCGATCGGCTCTGTGCGGAAGCCGCAACAGGCACGAACAGAGCGGTGGCGAGCAATACGGCGCGCATGATCATTCTCCGAGATTCTGGGACCAGTTGATGCTGTGGACATAGAGTCCGAGCGGATTGCGGCTGAGCGTCGCCTCGTCGGTCGGCGTGCGCACGACGATGGTCAGGATCGCCGTCCAATGGGTGGTGCCCGACAAGGCACCATGATCGTATCGCCGTTCGTCCCAGGCGATCCGGAAGCTGTCGGCCGACGCACGCACGACATTCCGGACATCGACCGCCACCTGCGTATCGGCGAGATGCGCGAACGGATCGGCGGCACGCGCATAGTCGTTGAGGACGGCCGCGCCCTGTTCGCTGGTGAAGGCGTAGGCGCTTTCGAGATTTTGTCTCAACACGATCGGATCAGCTGGCCGCGACCGGACATTTTCGATGAAACGCGCGAGATGCCACGCGATCTGCGGATCGGTCGGCTGGTAATTTCCAAGGGCCGGCGCGACGCCGCGCGCGGCGCCGACCTTATCGACCTCGACCACATAGGGCACGATGTGGCTGCCGAAGCGGAGCCGCAGATTGTCGGTGACGCTCAGCGTCAGCAGCGCGGTCGCGCCGAATGCCATATAGCGCCAGCTCCGCGCCTGGACCCGAGCCGAGCCGATACGGTCGTCCCATGCCTGGCCGGCGCGCTGATAGGGAGTTTCTGGCTGGGGTTCGCGACTGTAGCGCGGCGAACTGCGGCGGAACGGGTTCATATCATTTTTCCTCTGACAAGGAGACGTGGGTAGCGCCGCCGCCGCTATCGGCGGCGCGCAGGCTATGGGCGGCCATGGTCGCGCCCTGGGTCATCGCCTGTTGACGGCGCAGTCGCTTGGCCCAGGCGGGTGCGCCCGATGCGGCGGCAGCACCGCCACCACTACCGCTCCCGCCTCCCGGTGCGCCGCCCCCCAGTCCACTGCTGGAGCCGGACGGGGCACCGCCGGAGGGTCCGAGGGGAGCGGTCGGACCTCCGGACGATCCACCACCGGGGGAAGCGGCGGATCGGGAGAGCATGGCGGCGGCGGCCGAACCGCCGCGCGCGGCTACGCCGGCCGCGCTGGCGAGGCCCGCGCCGGCGGCGACGCCGAGGCCAGCTGCCGCAACACCGGTGCCGATCGCGGCGCCCGCGCCAAGCTGCGGGCCGCCAGAGACGATGCCGTTGGCGATACCGGGGCCGAAGATGGCCAAGCCGAGAAGGGTGAGGCTGGCGAGCGCGATCGAGGCGACCTGTTCGAGCGTCGGGGGCGTCCCGCCGAAATCGATCACGAAATCTCGGAAAATGGTGGTGCCAATGCCGATGATGATCGCCAGCACCAGCACCTTGACGCCGGTCGAGACGATGTTGCCGAGCACGCGCTCCGCGAGATAGGCGGTGCGGCCGAACAGGCCGAACGGCACCAGCACGAAGCCGGCGAGCGTGACGAGCTTGAACTCGAGCAACGTCACGAAGATCTGGATCGCGATGATGAAGAAGGCGATCAACACGATCGCCCATGCGAGCAGCAGCACCGAGATCTGCACGAAGTTGGTGAACAGGCTGACCGGCCCGGCCAGCGCTGCCGCCTGATCGAGCAACGGCTTGCCGGCGTCTAGCCCGATCTGCGCGATCTTGCCGGGATGGAGCAGATCATCGGCGCTGCCGGCTCCGGCCGTCTTCAGCCCGAGGCCGGAGAAGCTCAGATAGATGATCTTGGCGAGGCCGTTCCAGTTCGACAGCAGGAAGGCGAAGAAGCCGACATGCAGCGTTTTCTTGACCAGCCGGGCCAGGATGTCGTCGCCGTCACCCCAGGTGTAGAAGAGGAATGCCAGCGTCACGTCGATGACGATCAGCGTGCTGGCGAGGAACCCGACATCGCCACGGATCAGGCCAAAGCCGGAATCGATGTAGCGCGCGAACAGGTCGAGGAAGCGGTCGATGACCCCTGTCGTTTCCATGGCTCACTGGTCTTTCGGCATCGGGGATGGCGACGGGCCGGCAATGGCCGTCCCCGTTGGTGCCGGGATCGGCGCGTATTGCGGCTGCGGATCGCCCGGCACGCGGGTCGCCCGTGTCTCGCCGAAGAAGCGTCGGCGATTTTCGTTCCACGCGCGTTCACACGCCGGGTCGGTCGCCTGGGACGGCAGGGTGCGGCAGCGGACCAGCTCGGTCATCAGTGGATCGTCGGCCGTCTGCGGCACGGATGGAGCCAAATCGACCGCTTGGTAGTGCGGGCCGGTGGCCCCTCCGCCGTGCAGCGCCAGCACCGCGACGCCTCCGCCGATCAGCGTCAGCGCGGCGAATGCCAAGCCGCGTGGACTCCTTCCTTCCCAGAGGGAGGGCGCGCGCTGCTCAGCAGGTTCTGGCGCCGCCGCGCCGTCCTGGGTGTTGCCCTCAATCACTGGAACAGCGTCACGCTTTGCGCCGAGTAACCGGTGCCGGGAGCGAGGAAGCGGCGGGTCTGCTCGCGGCCCTGCGCCTCATCCGAGGCGGCGCGGGCTGCCTGAATGCTCTGTGCGCGTGCTTGCGCGGCGAGCATCGCGGTCAGATCGGCGAGTTGCCGGGTTTCGAGCGCGATCAGCTGATTGCCGGCTTGCGACGCCTGCAGCGCACCGGTCGCGCCCTGGCTTGCGGTGAGAAGGGTGCCGGTCTGGTCGCGCGTACCGTCGATGTTACCGGCGACCGTCGCGCCGGTGCGCAGCGTATCCTGATAGGCGGCAAGCGCATCGGTCCAGCGCGTCTGGGCATTGCCGACGAGAGAGGCATTGCTGGTGCCGGCGAGCGATCCCGAGGGATAGCGCTGGCTGAAAACCTGATCGATATTCTCGACCTTATAGGCGATCTGCTGCGCCTGGCCGATCAGTGCACGCGTGCGGTCGATATCCTGCTGGATCGGCGCGAGCAGGTTCGTCGGCAGGTTGGCGAGGTTACGTGCTTGATTGATCAGGCTCTGCGCCTGGTTCTGAATTTGCGTGATTTGATTGTTGATTTGCTGGAGCGACCGCGCCGCCGTCAGCACATTCTGGGCATAGTTGGTGGGATCGTAGACGATCCCGCCGAACTGGGCCTCGGCGGGCGTCGCGGTAACGAGCGCGAGCGCGGCCACGCCGGTGACGAGCGACAACAAACGGGTACGGATCATGACAGCATCTCCTCAGCTTCAGGGGAAAGATCGATTGCGGGGCGGAGCAGGTCGGCGGCCCAATCGAGGCCGCGATGGCGCGCCCAGGCAGCGGCGAAGCCATCCGCACCATGTTCGGCTTGGAGCGCTGTGATCGCGGCCATGTCGGTGCGCGACGATGCTGCGGTGAAGGCGAGCGCGAGCGGCCCCAGCCCCAGATCGAACAGCCGGTTGCCGAGCGCCGATTGGCAATAATAATCGCGCTTGGGCGTTGCCGAGGCGATAATCTCGATCTGGCGGTCGTTGAGCCCGAAGCGCCGGTAGATGCCGCTGATCTGCGGCTCGAGCGCGCGCTCATTAGCGAGGAAGATGCGGGTCGGGCAGCTCTCGATGATCGCCGGCGCAATCGCCGACCCTTCGATATCGGCGAGGCTTTGGGTGGCGAACACCACGCTCGCATTCTTCTTGCGGAGCGTCTTCAGCCATTCCTTGAGCTGGCGGCCGAACATCGGATCGTCGAGCGCGAGCCAGCCTTCGTCGATCAGGATCAGGGTCGGCCGGCCGTCCAACCGCCGGCCGATCCGGTGGAAGAGATAGGCGAGCACCGCCGGGGCCGCGGCCGTTCCGATCAGGCCTTCGGTCTCGAATGCCTGCGCGTCGCTCGTGCCGAACCCTTCATGGTCGCCATCGAGCAGGCGCCCGTAGGGACCGGCCAAGGTGTAGGGCGCGAGCGCGCGCTTCAGGCCGGACGCCTGGATCAGCACCGCCAGACCGGAGAGCGTGCGCTGTTCGACCGGCGCATCGGCGAGGCTGCCGAGCGCTGTCCAGAGATGCTCTTTCACCTCAGGCGTGATCGCGAAGCCCTCGCGCCCGAGGATCGCGGCGAGCCAGTCGGCCGCCCAGGCGCGCTCGTCGGCTTGGTCGATGCGCGCGAGCGGCTGGAGCGCGATGGCTGGCGCGTCGCCCGAGAGGCCGCCACCCAGATCATGCCACTCACCGCCGACGCCGAGCGTCGCCGCCCGGATCGAGCCGCCATGATCGAACGCGAAAATCTGCGCAGCTTCGTACCGCCGGAATTGCAGTGCGATCAGCGCCAGCAATACGCTCTTACCGGCGCCGGTCGGGCCCACCACCAGGCAGTGGCCGACATCGCCGACGTGGAGCGAGAATCGGAACGGGGTCGAGCCCTCGGTCCGCGCATGGAATAGCGGCGCGGCGCCGAAATGCCCGTCGCGGTCGGGACCGGCCCAGACCGCCGACACCGGCATCATATGGGCAAGGTTAAGCGTCGAGACCGGCGGCTGGCGGACATTGGCGTAGGCGTTGCCGGGAAGCGAACCGAGCCAGGCCTCGATCCCGTTCAGTCCTTCGGTGATACAGGCAAAGTCGCGGCCGCGCACGATCTTCTCGATCGCGGCGAGCCGCAGATCGGCGTCGCGCGGGGTGTCGGCCAACACCGTGATGGTGGTCGTGACATAGGCGAAGCCGGCGAGATCGGCGCCGAGATCTTGCAGCGCCTGGTCGGCTTCGGCCGACTTGTTGGTGGCGTCGGTGTCCATCAGGACACTTGCCTCGTTGGTCATCACCTCCTTGATGATCGCGGCAAGGCTCTTGCGCTTGGCGAACCAGAGGCGGCGGATGCGCACCAGCATCCGCTGCGCGGCTACCTTGTCGAGGCAGATCGCGCGCGTCGTCCATCGATACGCGAAGCCGAGCCGGTTGAGCTCGTCGAGCATGCCGGGCACCGTCACCGCCGGAAATCCGGTGACGCTCAAGGAGCGCAGATGCTTGCCGCCCAGTTCAGGCGCCAGCCCGCCGATCAGCGACTGGTCGGCCAGCAGCGCGTCGAGATGCATCGGCACGGCCGGCAAGGCGATGCGCTGTTCATGGGTCGAAACGCACGAATGGAGATAGGTCAGCGTGTCGGTGTCGCCGAGCCAATCGGCCTCGGGCATGACGCCACCGATCAGGTCGAGCACGCGCCCGGTGTCACGCTCGAAATCGGAGAGGTGATCGGCCGCCGCGGCAATCCCCTCCGCGCCGCCTTCATAGAACCAGCTGCGCGCGCGTGACGTGTCGTCGGCTGGCGGCAACCATTGCAGCGTCAGATAATAGGTGCTGGTAAGGTTGGGCTCGGCAATATTGCCGTCGCCGTCGAACATGTCGCGCCGCTCTTCATCGATCAATATCGACAGCGGATCGGCAAACCCGTTTGAGTCTGCATAGCCGGGCGACGGCCGCCGCTGCGCTTCGACATAGATCGCCCAGCCGGTGCCGAGCCGCTTCAGCGCCGAGTTAAGCCGGGAGGAGGTGGCGATCAGTTCGGCCTGGGTCGCGCTGTCGAGGTCGGGACCGCGGAAGCGGGCGGTGCGCTGGAAGCTTCCATCCTTGTTGAGGACGATGCCGGGCGCGACCATCGCCGCCCAGGGGAGATAGTCGGACAGGCGCGCGGCGCGAGAGCGGTGTTCGGCAAGGAACAGCATGAGATCAGCTTTCGAAACGGTGCGGGAGCGCCAGGTGGCGCCGCGCGACGGGAAGGATTTGAGGATCGCGGCGGGCGGCGATCACGGCGAAGCCGTGCCCCGCGACCGCCATCGCGAGCCCAAGGATCCAGAGGCGCAGACCAATGCCGACGGCCGCGGCAAGCGTGCCGTTGACGATGGCGAGCGCGCGGGGCGCGCCTGCAAGCAGGATCGGCTCGGCGAGCGCCCGGTGAACGGGCGCCACGAAGCCGGGCAAGTCCTGATCCATCAGACCAGGGCTCCGCCGCCGAACGAGAAGAAGGAGAGGAAGAAGCTCGACGCGGCGAACGCGATCGACAGGCCGAACACGATCTGGACCAGCCGGCGGAACCCTCCGCTGGTATCCCCGAACGCGAGGGTCAGGCCGGTCACCACGATGATGATGACGCCGACCACCTTGGCGACCGGACCCTGAACGGAATCGAGGATCGACTGGAGCGGCGTCTCCCACGGCATCGAGGAGCCGGCGGCATAGGCCGGGCCGGTCAGAAGCGTGGCCGATGCGCCGAGCGCAGCGAGGCACAGGCGGTCACGCGCGACGATGGCGAGCAGACGGACTTTGGCGAGACGCATGATCATTCTCCGATTGGGTTGGTGAGGGGGATGAGGTCGTAAGTGCCGTCAGGGCGAAGCCCCTCGACGCGCGCGAGCTCCGACAGGCGGCGCTGAGCGCCCCGGCCGGACAAGACCGCGATGACGTTGATCGTCTCGGCGATCAGCGGGCGGGGTACGCTCGGCACGGCTTCGAGGATCAGTTGCTCGAGCCGGTGCAGCGCGCCGATTGCCGTGCCGGCATGGATGGTGCCGATGCCGCCGGGATGGCCGGTTCCCCAGGCCTTCAAAAGGTCGAGCGCCTCGGCTCCGCGCACCTCGCCGACCGGAATGCGGTCGGGGCGCAGCCGCAGGCTCGATCGCACCAGATCGCCCATCGTGATGCCGGGGGCGGTCCGAAGATACAGCACGTTGGCCGCGTCGCAGCGCAGCTCGCGCGTATCCTCGATGAGGACGATGCGGTCGTTGGTGGTGGCGGCGACCGCCAGCAGTGCGTTGGTGAGCGTGGTCTTGCCGGTGGACGTGCCACCGGCGACAAGGATGTTGTCGTGGTTTCTGACCGCGCCAGCGAGATAGGTCGCCTGCATCGCGGTCATTGTGCCGGCTGCGACATAGTCAGCGAGCGCCAGCGGCAGGCTCGACGGTCGCCGGATCGAAAAGACCGGCGCAGTTACCACCGGCGGCAGCAATCCTTCGAACCGTTCACCGCTTTCCGGTAGCTCCGCCGATACGCGCGGGCTTGCCGCATGAACCTCGGTTCCGACATGGTGCGCAACGAGCCGGATGATGCGCTCAGCTTGCGCTGCCGACAGCCGTTCGCTGGTTTCGGCCATCCCGCTCGACAGGCGATCCACCCACAGCCGACCATCCGCGTTGAGCATGACTTCGGCGATTTGCGGCTCATCAAGCCACGCCGCGATCGCCGGCCCCAGCGCGCTTCGCAGCATAGCGGTGCCGCGAGCATGCACTATGGCCGAGGGCTGGTTCACTGAGCTGTCTCCCGTGGTGAGGCCGCATCGGCGGCGTCGGAGACAGTTAAAGAAAGGCAATTTCGGCGCCGGACAACAGCTTTCGGCAGCCATCGCAGCACCGGATGCCGCGGGTTAGATAAGGGTGGGGAAGCTCACACCTATGGTGAGTTTGGCAACGGCGTTTCTACTGTCGCCGTACGAATGTGGCCCGAGAATCGCCGTCTCCGGACAGGCGATTCTCGGCGCCGTGACGATCAATATTCTTGCGCCGGAACCGGACCACTCTTTGCGGATTCTGTTCGCAAGGGAGATCTGAAATGGCTGACAACAAATCGAAGCGCGGCGCAGCGGATCGGCGACAGGTCGCGGGTGGCGAAGGCTATGAGGTGAATTATTTCGCGCGGAAACACGGCATTACGAAGGACCAGGCGCAAGACCTGATCAAACGGGTCGGCAACGATCGCGAAAAACTGAACGCGGCGGCAAAGAAGCTCAAATAGCTCCGTGGGGAACGACTCCCACGGCAGGGAGTCTCACGGTTATGAAGAATAGGCGCTGAGCGCGCGATGGCGCGCGCTGCTACCACCTCTACTTCTCCTAAGCGGATGACGCGTAGCGCTCCGGCTTCTAAACTCGCGCCGCCGCCGTTCCAGCCCGTCCAGCTAGCAACGCTGGTCGATACCGTGCCGACGGGGACGAACTGGCTGCATGAGATGAAGTATGATGGCTACCGCCTTCTCGTTGCAGTCGGGGACGGCGGCGCTCGCGCCTATACGCGCTCGGGTCTCGACTGGTCGGATCGGTTTGATGGCATCGTTGGCGAAGCCAAGTCGTTGAAAGTCCGCTCGGCCTTGATCGACGGTGAGGCCGTTGTCATGGACGAGGCAGGCCGCTCGAGTTTCCAGGCGCTTCAAGGCGCTCTGAAAGGCGCACCTGGCACTATTGATTTCATAGCATTCGATCTGCTCGCCCTCGATGGCGAGGATTTGACCAGACTGCCGCTGATCGAGCGAAAGAAGAAACTTCGCCAGATCATTCCCGAGGGAAATGCCCGCATCCGCTATTCCGATCATATCGCCGGCAATGGCGAGAAGTTGCTCCACAGCTTCTGCGAAGCGGATCTGGAAGGCGTAATCTCGAAGCGAGCAGACGGCCGCTATATTGGCTCGCGGTCGGGCGGATGGCTGAAGACCAAGTGCATCAAACGCCAGGAGTTTGTCATCGTTGGCTGGACCCCATCCGATAAGTCGCGATCCTTCCGCTCCCTGATCCTTGGCATTCATGACCAAGGCGAGCTGCGCTACGCAGGCAAGGTCGGCACCGGGTTTAACACTGACGAGCTTTTCCGACTTATGGACCTGATGCGGCCACTCGCGCAGGACAAGCCGACAGTAAAAGCGCCACGCGCCGAGGTTCGCGGAGCCCACTGGCTAAAGCCGAAGCTGGTCGCCGAGATCGCCTATACCGAGATGACCAACGAAGGCACGCTCCGACATCCCAGCTATCTTGGCCTTCGTGAGGACAAGAAACCTGAAGCGGTGGTGCTCGAAACGGAGACAGCCGTCGCGACGATCGCGGCGCCGGCGGTGTCGAGTGTCGTCGTCAGCAGTCGCGAGCGGGTGATCTTCCCGGAGTCGAGCATCACCAAGGGCCAGCTCGCCGACTATTATGCCGCAATTGCGCCGGTCATGCTGCCTTGGGTCGGAAGCAGGCCGATCAGCCTCGTGCGATGCCCACAGGGCCGCGCGAAGAAATGCTTCTTCCAAAAGCATGACGCCGGAAGCTTCGGCGACACCGTCAAGCACGTCGGCATCCTGGAGAAGGATGGTCATGAGGAACCCTACCTCTACATCGACACCGCCGATGGGCTGGTGACCTGCGTACAGATGGGCACGATCGAGTTTCATGGCTGGGGCGCTCGGATCGAGGATGTCGAGAAGGCCGATCGGTTGGTGTTCGACCTTGACCCGGACGAGGGCCTCGACTTCGAGGCCGTCCGCAAAGCAGCCTTCCATTTCCGCGATATCTTGAAATCGATCGGGCTTGAGACATTCCCGATGGTGACGGGCGGCAAAGGCATCCACGTCATCGCGCCCCTCGTGCCAAAAGCCGAATGGCCCGAGGTCAAGGATTTCGCCCATCGCCTGGCGCAAGCGGTTGCGCAAAGCGACCCGGCGAATTTCACCGCCGCGTTGCCCAAGGTCCAGCGCAAGGGTCGTATTTTCGTCGACTATCTTCGCAATCAGCGCGGGGCGACCGCGGTCATGCCTTATGCGGTGCGCGCTCGTCCCGAAGCGCCGGTCGCAGCCCCGATCACGTGGAAGGAAATGGAGACGATCGACAAACCGTCCCACTTCCATATCGGAGATGCCCGCGAACTGGTGAAGCGCGCGGCTTCGAAAGCGCTCAGCGGTTGGGGCCGGGCCGATCAGGTGTTGCCCGACCTGTGAAGATCGCCACCTACAATGTGAACGGCGTCAACGGCCGCCTGCCGGTGCTGCTCCGTTGGCTCTCGGAGTCGCAGCCAGACATCGTTTGCCTCCAGGAACTGAAGGCGCCGGACGAGAAGTTCCCGGAAAAGGCCATCCGCGACCTTGGCTATGACGCCATCTGGCACGGCCAGAAAAGCTGGAACGGCGTGGCGATCCTGAGCCGCGTTGGCGAGATCCATGAGACGCGGCGTGGTCTGCCGGGCGAACCCGAGGATCTGCATAGCCGATACATCGAGGCTGCGGTGAATGGCATCCTGATTGGCGGCCTCTATTTGCCAAACGGCAATCCGCGGCCGGGTCCCAAGTTCGACTATAAGTTGCGCTGGTTCGACCGGCTGATCGAGCATGCCGCCGGTCTACTGGCATCCGGGCTGCCGGTGATCCTGGCCGGCGATTTCAATGTGATGCCAACCGAGCTCGACGTCTACAAACCCGAGCGTTGGCTTGACGATGCCCTGTTCGCGCCTGAGGTGAGAGCGGCGTATTTCCGCTTGATCGACCAGGGCTGGACCGATGCTCTCCGCACCCTGCATCCTGGCGAAAAAATCTACACATTCTTCGATTATTTCCGGAACGCTTATGCTCGCAATGCCGGTCTCAGGATCGACCATTTGCTTCTGAGCCCCGCGTTGTCCAAGCGGCTGACGGCCGCCGAAGTCGACAGGGATGTGCGAGGCTGGGAGAAGACCAGCGACCATGCACCGGTATGGATCGAACTTGCCGACGCGCCAAAGCGCGGCCGCCGGGCCAAGGTCTCTGACTGATCCGCCTAGCGCGACCACTCGATCTTCTGTTTCATGACGGTGCGATCGCGTCACGCACACGGCCCTTGCGCTTGTCCCAATATTCATCGGTCCGCGTCATCTCGATGAGATCGTCCGGGAAGCAGCGCAATTGGAAGGAAAGCGCCTCGTCGAAGCTTCCGTGCAGCCACTGATCATATTCGTCAGGATGGAGCAGCAATGGCATCCGGTCGTGAACGGGCCGGATGGCCTCATTGCAGTCGGTCATCACGCCCGAATAGACGGGCCCCCAGCCATATTGCGTGTCTTCACGCCATAGACCTGCCCAGGCGAAAATCGGCTGGTCCTTCACGTTGAACCAGGTTCGTGTCTTTCCGCCCTTCGGCCCCTCGGCTTCCGCGAAGGCCGTGAGCGGAATCAGGCAGCGCCATTCGGGCTTGCGCGCATTGCCGATCCAGGTCGACTTGCGAAGGTCGGCGATATTGTTGACGGGCTTTGGCTTGGCCGCCTCCGACATGCCCTTGAACTTCATCGGCCAGCCCCAGGTCATCGTCTGCATGATGCGACGGCCTTCGACCTCACGGACGACCAAACCGGTCGCGCCGGGATAGACTTCTTCGCCGGCGTTCGACGCTACTGGATTATCGACGCCGAAATGGGCGGCGACCTCTGCAGCGCTCAGCCTCTCCGTATAAAGATTGCACATTCCCCGATCCTATCAGGCACGACGATTTATTCGAGCAGATTGGCGAGACTCTTGAGCGTCGACTCCATGCCCATAACATGATCGGCTTCGCTGATCCCCGGTGGCACGTTCTCGGCGAGGAATGTCACCTTCGTACCGCCCGCAACGGGCTTCATTGTGGTGGTGAGGGTCATCGTGCCCGCAAAGCGCGGATCGTCGCTCTCGAACTGAGCAGTCTCGACGATCTTTTCATCAGGCAACAGCTCGACGAAGCTCGCTTCAACGATGTCGCTGGTCTCCGTCGATTTCGGATCACCATTCGCGGGATCGCGATAGATAAGCTCCATTCGGTAACCGCCACCGACACGCGGATCGAACGAGAGGAGCCGCGCTTCCATGTTGGCCGGCGCGCGCCATTTCGGGACCACCTCAGAATCCACAAATGCCCGGAAAATCGCTCGCGGCGTTGCGAGAATCGTCCTGGAAGCGGAGTGGGTTTGGGCGGTCATGACGATATCGGTCGTAACCGGCCTTATCGGGCGCGCCAACGCCGTTTCCATTGTTACAGGAGTGCCAGTTGCGGCGCCGGCTTGGTCGGTGCGGCACCGCTGCGCCACCGATCCTCAGTCCGGTCGACCATCATCCGGTCGGCCGCAAAAGGTTCGCGGTGCTGGAAGCGAATGACGTCGCGGATCGAACCCTGCAACCAAAGATCATATTCATGTGGGTCGAGCAGCACTGGCATGCGGTCGTTTGTTGGCGGGATTGCCGCGTTGGCCGTCATCGTCATGCCAGCATAGACCGGCCCGAACTCAGGCGTGTTTCGGCAAAAGCCGGCCCAAGCCATGATCGGCTGGTCCTTCACTGAAAACCAGGTTCGTGTCTTCGATCCCTCGTCGCCATCCGGATTTCCGAAATGGGTGAGTACGATCAGGCAGCGATAGCGAGGATCGACTACCAGCTTGTCCCACATGGGATTGGTAAGATTGGCGACCAAGCCAAGCCGCTGCGGCGTTTCGCCGCGTAACTGGCTTTCATGGGTATGCCGGGGGAAGCCCCAGGTCATCGATTTAAGCAGCCTGCGCCCATCCTTGGCCATGATCACCAAGCCGAGCAGACCCTCCACGATCTCACTGGGAACCTCGATCGCAGGAACTGGCTCGACGCCGAAATGCTTCGCGATCTCGGTGATACTCGCCTGGATGCTGTGCAATCGTGACATTTGCAAACGCTCGGATCGACTCGGGTGAGCCCAGACTATACCACGGAACATATAGCGAACAAAGTCATTGACTCAGGCTCCCGATAAGGACGAACAAGACGGTCCTTTCGGCAATTTGCGAGTCTCCTGAATGCTATGCGTGAGTCCGTCGTCCTTCAAAATCTGCGTGCGCAAATTGCGCAGATCGAAGGCGTTGGGGTGCGCCATTCGGTGTTGCCGTTCGGCGTCGATGCGATCGATCAGCGGCTTCCGGGAGGGGGCCTGGCTGCCGGCGCCCTACATGAGGTCGCGGGAAGCCCCGACCTCGCCGACGATGCCAGCGCCACGATCTTCCTGGCGGGTGTTCTTGCCCGAATCGACGGTCCGGTTTTCTGGTGTCTGCGGTGGCGTGACCTGTTCGCCCCGGCACTTCACCTCGCCGGGCTACATGCTGACCGCGTGATCTATGTCGAGGCGGGCAGCGACGCCAACGTCATGCTCGCAATGGAAGAGTGCCTGCGCCATCCAGGCCTCGGCGGTGTGGTCGGCGAGATCGGCAAATATTCGACGACCGCCTCCAAGCGCCTGCAGCTCGCGGCCGAAGGGTCCGGGGTCGCGGCCTTTGTCTTTCGTAGAGCTTCCAAGGTCGAGCAGTCGGTCGAAGGCACGGCGGCGGTGACACGCTGGCGCATAACCGCGAGCCCGAGCGAGGATCTAGGCATTCCGAGCCTGGGTCGACCGCGCTGGCAAGTGGCTCTGGAAAGGGTGCGCGGCGGCAACCCGCACGCATGGATCGTGGAGGGGTGCGATGCGACGGGTCGCCTCGGTCTATCTTCCGCACTGGTCGACCGACCGGCTGCGGCGGAAGACCGCCAAGTCGCCGCCTGACGGCGGCGACGCTCTCTCCCCGACGGCGCCGTTGGTGACCGCGATCCCCGATCATGGGCGCCGCATAGTGGCGGCGGTCGATGCCGGTGCACGCGCGCTCGGCATCAGGCCCGGTATGACAATCACCAAGGCGCGGTCGTTCGCGCCCGAGCTTGCCGTTATCGATGCGCAACCCGACGCCGATTTTGAGGGCCTGCGTCGTCTCGCCCTGTGGGCGGGCCAGCGCTACTCGCCGATCGTGGCCCCAGACGCGCCCGACGGCCTTTGGCTGGATATCACCGGCTGCGCCGCGCTCTTCAGCACCGAGGCTGCGTTGCTCAAGGATCTCCACCGGCGTGTCGCGGCGTTCGGTGTGTCGGTTCAGATCGCGGTCGCCGACACTGCGGGTTGCGCCCACGCGGTCGCGCGCCATGTGCCGGCCGGCCGGCCGGTCACGATCGAGCCTGGTGACCATCGCAAGGCAATTGCGCTGTTACCGATCGCCGCGCTGCGGCTCGAGGCCGACATCATCGAAGGCCTGCGAAAACTGGGCTTCGAGCGCATCGAGCAGCTGATCGGGACGCCACGCGGTCCGCTCGCCAAGCGATTCGGGCGCGCGCTCCATCGCCGGCTCGACCAGGCGCTGGGACACGCGCCCGAGCCGATCGAGCCAATCTTTGCGGAACATTTACCGCGTGCGCGGCGCGGATTCATCGAGCCGATTGCAACGCCCGAGGCATTCGCACAGGTGATCGGTGATCTCGTCGGCGATGCTGTCGAACAGCTTGGCCCAGTCGGCAAAGGCGCTCGTCGGCTCGATTGCTACTTCCATCGCGTCGATGGGCAGACGCAGGTCATTCGCGTCGGTACCGCAGCGCCGTCACGCGATCCCAAACATTTGTCGAAGCTGCTGTCGGCAAAGATCGAAACCGTCGAGCCGGGACTCGGGATCGAGGCGATGACGCTCGTGGTGTCGCTGATCGAGCCGATGGCGGCGCGGCAGGGAGAAAGCCTCGAAAGTCTCGGCAAGCGCGGGCCGGACCTTGCCGCTTTGGTCGATGCGCTCGCCAATCGGTTCGGCGCGCGCAACCTGCACCGCTTGGCTCCGCAGGCAAGCATCATGCCGGAACGGTCTGCAGCGATGTCGCCGGCGCTCGACACGGTACGCGGCGCTGGTTGGGATGACGATCTGCCGCGACCGGCGCGGATGCTCGCGCGACCCGAGCCGATCGAGGTGATAGCGCTGCTGCCAGATGACGCGCCCCGGCTCTTCGTCTGGCGGGGCAAGCGTTTCCGCGTCACCCATGGCGACGGCCCCGAACGGCTGCACGGCGAATGGTGGCGGGATGCGGGCGTGGAAGGCGAGCAGCCTTTCACGGTCCGTGACTATTATCAGGTCGAGACGGTGAGCGGGGGTCGCTACTGGCTGTTCCGGGCAGGCGATGGCGAAAACCCGTCAACCGGATCGATGCGCTGGTTCATTCATGGCGCCTTCGCATGAGCGAGGCGGCACCGATCTACGTTGAACTCCAGGTCACCACGCATTTCAGCTTCCTGCGCGGCGCGTCCAGCCCAGAGGAATTGTTCGTCGCTGCGGCCCGGATGGGCCTGCCCGCCCTCGGTATCGTCGACCGGAACTCGGTCGCCGGCATCGTGCGCGCCTGGGATGGAGAGAAAACGACCGGCGTTCGCGCGATCGTTGGCTGTCGCCTCGACCTGACCGACGGCACCGCGCTGCTGGTCTACCCGATCGACAAGGCGGCCTATGGCCGGATGTGCCGATTGCTCAGCGTCGGCAAGAAGCGGGCTGGCAAAGGCGCCTGCCATCTCGACTGGTCCGATGTTGACGAATGGAACGATGGCCTGATCGCGATGCTCGTGCCGGATCGCGCCGACGACGTGACGCAGGCCGCGCTCGCACGCGTGAAGCGGATCTTCGGCGACCGCGCCTATATGGCGCTATCGGTAAGGCGGCGGCCGAGGGATGCCATTCGCCTGCGCGACCTCGCGGCAATCGCGGCCACCGCGCGCATCCCGACGGTGGCGACCAACGACGTCCTCTATCATGCACCCGAGCGGCGGCTGTTGCAGGATGTGGTGACGTGCATCCGGGAGAAATGCACCGTCGATACGCTCGGCAACGCCCGCGAGCGTTTCGCCGATCGCTATCTGAAGACGGGCGAGGAAATGGAGCGGCTTTTCCGCCGCTATCTCAAGGACCCAAGCCCGGTTTGGCGCAGCGTCGAATTGGCTGCGCGCTGCACCTTCAGCCTCGACGAGCTCAAATATCAATATCCGGACGAGATTAGGGTGCCCGGCCGAACCCCTCAGGAGGAACTTGAGCGGCTAACATGGGAAAAGGCGCCGGAACGCTATCCGGACGGGATCGAGGGCAAGGTGCGTGAGCAGCTCGAACATGAGCTACGCCTCATCGCCCAGCTGGATTACGCGCCATATTTTCTGACCGTCCATTCGATCGTCGCCGAGGCCCGGCGGCGGGAGATTCTCTGTCAGGGCCGTGGATCGGCCGCGAACAGCGCGGTCTGCTACGTGCTCGGCGTCACTTCGATTGATCCGGTACGATCCGAGCTGCTCTTCGAGCGCTTCGTCTCGGCCGAACGGCGCGAGCCGCCCGACATCGACGTCGATTTCGAACATGAGCGGCGCGAGGAAGTGATCCAGTGGATCTATGAGACCTACGGCCGCACCCATTCGGCGCTCACCGCTGTCGTCACCCGCTATCGCTCGCGCGGAGCGGTTCGCGAGGTTGGGAAGGCGCTGGGGTTGTCCGAGGACATTACCGCTGGCCTGGCCAGTGCCGTGTGGGGTTACAGCCGGGAAGGCGTGGAGGAAAAGCACGCGGAGGAACTCAATCTGGACCTCGGCGATAAACGGCTCGCGCTGACGCTCGAACTGGCGCGGACCCTAATCAATACGCCTCGGCATCTGTCTCAGCATCCTGGCGGGTTCGTGCTGACCCGCGATCGGCTCGACGAACTGGTACCGATCGAGCCCGCCGCGATGGACGATCGCCAGGTGATCGAATGGGATAAGGACGACATCGACGCATTGGGCTTCATGAAGGTCGATGTCCTGGCGCTCGGCATGCTCAGCTGCATGCGGCGCGCGTTCGAGTTCCTTGAGAACGATAAGGGCATCAAGCATGACCTCGCGACGATCCCGGCCGAGGACCCCGCGACCTACGCGATGATCCGCAAAGCCGACACGCTCGGTGTCTTCCAGATCGAGTCCCGCGCGCAAATGGCGTCGATCCCGTTGATGGCTCCGAAGACCTTCTACGATCTCGTCATCCAGGTCGCGATCGTGCGGCCGGGTCCGATCCAGGGAGACATGGTCCACCCCTATCGTCGTCGGCGCAACGGCGAGGAGGCGGTCACCTATCCGACCGAAGAGCTCCGCCGCGTGCTCGAAAAGACGCTGGGCGTGCCACTCTTCCAGGAGCAGGCGATGCGCGTTGCGATCGAATGCGCCGGCTTCACGGCGAGCGAAGCCGATCTGTTGCGCCGTGCGATGGCGACGTTCAAATTGACCGGCGGCGTCTCGCATTTTCGCGACAAGCTCATCAACGGCATGGTCGATCGCGGTTACGATCACGAGTTTGCGGAAAAGACCTTCAAGCAGATCGAAGGCTTCGGCTCCTACGGCTTCCCGGAGAGCCACGCTGCCAGCTTCGCGCTGATCGCGTACGCCAGCAGCTGGATGAAATGCCATCACCCCGATGCTTTCTGCGCCGCCCTCCTGAACGCGCAGCCAATGGGGTTCTATGCCCCGGCGCAGATCGTGCGCGACGCGCGCCAGCATGGCGTCGAGCTCCGGCCGATCGACGTGAACACCAGTCGCTGGGATTGTACGCTGGAAGCAGGCCGCGGCCGCTACAAGGCCGTGCGCCTCGGGCTGCGCATGACGCGCGACCTCTCGAACGCCGATGGCGCGGCGATCGTCACGGCGCGGGGCGAAGAACCCTTCACCAGCATCGAGGAGATCCAGCGTCGTGCCGGCGTCGGCCGCGGTGCCCTCGACCGCATCGGCGATGCCGATGGCTTCGGATCGCTCGGCGCGGACCGGCGCGCGGGCTTGTGGGAGGTCAAGGGCCTCGGGGCTGCGGCGCTGCCACTGTTCGCGGCAGCCGACGATCGTGACGGTAAGTTGCGACAGGAAGCGCGCGAGCCGACAGTCATGCTGACGCCGATGGGCGAGGGCGCGGAGGTGGTAGAAGATTACCGCGCGTCAGGATTGTCGCTGCGTGCCCATCCGCTCGCCTTCCTTCGCGATGAACTGAAGGCGCGCAAGATGATTACCTGCGAGGCGCTGCGGACAACCCGGGATGGCCGATGGGTTGAGCTCGCTGGCCTCGTCCTCGTCCGCCAGAAGCCGGGCAGTGCGAAGGGGGTCATGTTCATCACGCTGGAAGATGAAACCGACGTCGCCAATCTCGTCGTCTGGACCAATGTCTTCGAGAAGAACCGACGTACCGTCCTCGGCGCTTCGATGATGGGCGTTCGCGGTCAGGTACAGCGCGAAGGCGATGTCATTCATATTGTCGCCCAGCGCCTCGACGATCTTTCAGGCATGCTGGCGAGTGTAGGCCGGCGCGCCGACGTGGCCGATATCTACCGAGTCAGCCGGGCCGACGTGGTCAAGAGCCCCATGTCGCCTGACCCGCGCGATCCGGAGAACCGGCATCTTGGGCGCGACGCCAGGGCGATTTACATACCAGATCTGAGGCTTGGCTCGGGGATCATTCCAGGCCAGCCCACCGAGGGCATCAAGATCAAGCCGCGCGATTTTCGCTGAGCTCGAACGGCTGAGACTGAGACTTTCCAGTCTTCCACATAGCATCGGCCAACGACAGCTTCCATCAGACGCAGTCATGGTCAGTCCGATCACCAGGGGGCAAAGCCCAATCCGAGAGGGGTACGACCGCATCTCCCAATTGACCGAGCGCAGTTCATTCGCCGTGCTTGCGTCAGGTCGCAAAAGCGAGCCCTGACACGCTCATCTTCGGTTAGAGAGCGCGTACATGTAAGCCATGGGGTGCTTGTTCATCGTTTCACGTTGTTTGCGGTCGAACGCGAGTCCGCCGCCGAACAAATCAGCGACCGCAGAGCCAATATCCTTCCAGCTTGCCCCAAACACGGCGCCGACACCCGCCGCCAAGGCGGTCGTGAGGTGATCGGCGCCCGCCGCCGCTGCCGCTCCGCTAGTGGCGATGCCCGCGACAACGACCGGCTTCAGAACCAGGTCAATCCTGTTGCCGCCGAGTTCGCTTCGCAGATCGCGCAAATCTTCCTGTATCGTGCCGCGGAAGACGCGATTGATCTCATCCCGCTCGAACTGGTCGATTGCATCGTCGAGGGCACGCATGTGGTGTTGAACCGTATCGGCATAGCGATGGCGCAGCTTCCGATAATCCCCGCCGCGGCGCTCAGATTCCTCGCGCTTTCGAAATGCTACGAGATTTTCGATCGGAATGCTGGCGGCGTCGATCACGTCTAACGTGATCGGCACCACCTCGGCCGTGGTGCCTGGTCGCTGCTCGCCGCTCCCGATCATGCCGTAGGCCATCAGCCGGTCGGTGACGCGCGCAAAGTTCGTTCCCGCACAGGCATCCGCAAGCTTTGCCATCACCATCAGGCCACCGTCTTGGGTGAACCGAAAATCGCCGTTAGGGAGTTGGTCGTCCGTCAGGCCATGCTCGCGCATGAGATCCCAGGTCCGCTCCGCGAATTTCTGGGGCCAAATCTCGTAAGGGTCCTCAGGCCGGTCAATCGCGCCAACCCACGAAAGATTCGACGGGAGGCGTCGCGTCGCTAGCGTTGCATCGATGGCATCGTGCGTGCGTCGTTTTTGCGCCTCGTTCGGCACAATCTTGGCGCCGATTAGCTCCCATGCCTCCGCAAGATCGACCTGGTCGGTATATTCCGGGGCGTAGTGTGGCATGGGGACGATTGTGTGCAGCTTGTCCCATAGCAGAAGGGAGGACTGCATGATCGAGCGACTTTGTACCGTGGTGCGCGGATAATAGATTGCCGATCGCATAGCTTCCCCCCTCCGTTCCCTTATGCCCGAAGCTCGCGGATCAATCGTCCTTATATTCCTTGAACCAGGAATTCCGTTTGGAAGGGCGGATCTCCCACAGGTAGTTTTTGCCGCGACCATCCAGCGGGCGTTTCCAGTTCCCGCTGAAGCTATGGGTGATGTGCCCTTCGCGACCGTGGATCTTGTTAACCAGCGGCTTCTCCTGAAATTTCTTGGAGAACTGCTCTAGCAGATGATGCTCGAAATCCTTGAAGGCGCCTTTCGATCGGCCGTCGCCGACGGTTTCCATGTAGAAGCGAAACGGCACGTCTCGCAGCGACCGTGACATGTCAAAGATCCAGTTGAAAAGGTGCGAGCGGATGCGGTTGGCAATCACGCCGCGACCGATGTACATGATCTCGGAACAGCCGCCGGTATATTTGACGGCGAACCCGTCGCCCATCGAGATCACATACACGCCGTTCCGGATATCGTTGAAATCCTGCCCCGCACCGTACTCGTGATCGTACGACGCTCGCCAAGCCTCCCGAACGATGCAGATGATCCGATCGACCGTAGCTTTTTTTACGGCCGCCTGCACGTCCTCCGTCTGCGCATCAAACTTACGAAGATCGAAACCTAGATGTCGGGCCTCTTCAAAAACACTGATGAGAGCAGTTTCTGCCCAGCCAATCTCAATCGACGCCATATAGATTTATCTCGTTATAGAAGTGGTTCACAGCGTGCCGGCCACATTGCTGCAAAGCAAGTCTGAGCAAGCTCTATTCGGGCGCACGATCTCGCGTCGCGCGCTTCGTTTCGAGCGAGTGATTCGGTCCTCACCGCCAGGCTATCGCCTGTGCCCTGACACCGTCGCGCAGGCCGCGCGTCGTAGTTTTCCCGTCCAGATGCGCATTTGTGGGGCTAAACTGCCGCACGATCAGCTGCATTAATTCTGGTAAAGCTTGGCCCAAAATGCTATGGATAATGCGCCCGCAAACGCGGATCGGGGGGCTGTAATTTGTGACGCTTGTTATCACCACCTGCACCAATCGGAAGCGAAAGCCGGTCCCCGCCGCGCAGCACGCCTCAACGCTTTCCAAAGCCGCAATGCCAGATATCGCCGCCCACTGGGTGCGCCGGCTCGGCGCGTCGGACCAGTACTACCCGGCTGCCGACCTCTATGGCGGCCGGGCCTTCCAAGAGGCGGTTTTGTCCGCCGGTCTACTCGACGCCCGCCTGATGGTCGTCTCCGCCGGTCTTGGCCTCATCGACGCCACCCAGTCGGTGCCCCCCTATGCGTGCACGATATTGATCGACGCGCCCGACAGCATAAGCGACCGGGTCACAGGCGATTTTTCAGCTCAGTCCTGGTGGCAAGCGCTGAATGCGGCATCGCCCTATCGGCAATCCCTGATCGACGCTGCGCAGGAAGCCGGCGGCCTCATCTGCGCGGCGCTCTCCGATCTCTATATCGAGATGATCTCCGATGATCTGATCTCCCTTCCGCCCGCGATCCGCGGCCGCCTGCGCCTGTTCACGCGCGCACCGCGCACCAATATCGCTCCCGACCTGCAACCCTATGTGATGCCCTATGACGACCGCCTCAATGGTCTCGACAGCCCGATCCGCGGAACCCGGGGCGACTTTGCGGCACGCGCACTGCACCATTTTGCGCGCCATATCCTGCCGGCGGCGCAAGCGGGGTCGGCGGCCGGCCATGCCCATGCGATCAGCGCGGCGCAGCGCTGCTGGGCGCTGCCCGAACAGGTCGAGCGGGTCCGCCTCGACGATGACGGCATCCTGGCCCTTATACGCCTTCACTGGGACGCCGAGCGCGGAAGTTCGTCGCGCTTGCTGCGCCGATTTCGTGATGAGCTGTTCGTCTCGTGCGAGCAGGGCCGTTTTGCCGACCTCGCTCGCCGTGTACGGGCCGAGCGCGCATGAGCGCGCGCGAGTTTCTCAAGATCCGCGCGGTTCGGGCGGAGCAAGGCGAGGGGACCGGCGTCTTCGCTTTCTTCCTCTATGGCGCCGACGTGAACCGGATCGCCGATATCAGCCGGATCCGTCGCGACGAGCAGGAACTCAAGGGCTTTCAGCGCCGCGAGATCCGCGATCACGTAAAGGAAATCACTGCCTTCCTCGATAGCGGTCCGGTGCTCTTTCCCAATGCCATCATTCTGGCCTTATCGCCGGAAGTCGAGTTTGCGCGATCGCGTGGCCGGTCGCCCGACAATGCCTGCGAGGTCGGCGAAACCGGGACCCTGCGCATTCCCATCTATCCCGAGGGACGCCGCGCGGCCTGGATCGTCGATGGCCAGCAGCGCTCGCTTGCGCTGAGCGCGGCCAAGGATACAACCATCGCGGTGCCCGTCATCGGTTTCGTCTCCGATGCGCTTGCAACACAGCGCGAGCAGTTCATCCTCGTCAACAAGGCACGGCCACTCCCGACCCGGCTCATCAACGAGTTGCTGCCCGAAGTCAGCGTCCTCTTGCCGCGCGATCTGGCGGCACGGCAATTGCCCAGCGCTTTGTGCGAGGCGCTGAATACCGATCCGACCTCACCCTTTTACGGGCTCATCAAGCGTGAGTCCGACGCCCGGGATCGCACCGCTATCGTCACCGACAATGCCCTGATTGAGACGATGAAGGCGAGCCTCAAGACGCCGGCCGGGGCGCTCGGGCAATTCAAGAATAATGGCGACGGCAACGATACGGCCGCCATGTACGACGCACTGCTGCTATATTGGTCGGCCGTTCGCGACACCTTTCCCGAAGCCTGGGGCAAGCCGCCGACCGAAAGCCGCCTCATGCACTCGGCCGGTATTCGCGCGATGGGCGCGCTGATGGATACGATCATGCTCCGCGCCGACGCTGCGCCCGACAAGCTGGCGGCGGTCCGCGCGACTTTGAGGCGCCTCGCGCCCCATTGCTGCTGGACGAGCGGCACCTGGGACGGGATGGGCCTCGACTGGAACGAAATTCAATCGACCTCTCAGCACATCACCAAGCTCAGCGATCATCTTATGCATGTCGAGCGCGACCTAGCACGGGGCGCGCCATGAAGTTCATCTTCGCGGACAGCCTCGATTATGTGGATCCCGCGTTCGACTTCATCGCCGATCGGAGCCCCGCCGAACGACAGCCCTACTGGGACGACGCCTATCCCCACGAGATATTGGGATACGCCCCATATGATGGTGTGCTGGTCTCGCGCGGCATCGTTGGCGACCATCGCGTCAAAGGCAAATATACCGTAAGCCAAGCGCGCCGCTTTCATCTCGTGGGGGTCCGCAAGTTCCTGCGCCTCGACAAACCTGAGTTCGCGCATCTCGACATTTTCGGTGACTGCGGCGCCTTCACCTATGTTCAGGACGAGCGCCCGCCGTACACGCCCACTGAAATGGCCGAGTTCTATGACGAGTGCGGCTTCACACATGGCTGTTCGGTCGATCACATCATCTTCGACTTCGATGCCGCCGGCAGCGGCATGACCGGCGGATCGACCGATGCCCGCCAGCGCTTCGATATTACGCTCGAAAACGCCGAGGGCTTCCGCCGCGAAGCGCTGGCGATGGATGCCGCCTTTAAGCCGCTCGGCGTCGTGCAGGGCTGGTCTCCGGGCAGTATGGCCGAGGCGGCCCGACGACTTGTTGCGATGGGCTATGACTATCTCGCGCTCGGCGGCATGGTTCCGCTCAAATCGCCCGAAATCAAACTTTGCCTGGAGGCAATCCGCGCCGCCGTGCCCCAGTCCACGCGCCTCCATATATTGGGCTTCGCCAAGGCCGACGATATCGACAGCTTTCACGGCTACGACATCGCCAGTTTCGATACGACCTCACCGCTGATCCGTGCCTTTAAGGACGCTAAGCAGAATTATTATTTGCCGGGCAACGACGGGACTCTGCGCTATTTCACCTCGATCCGCGTGCCGCAGGCCATTGAAAATCCAAAACTTCAGCGCGGCGTGAAGAAGGGAACCTTTCGGGCCGAAGAACTGGTGCGGCTCGAGGCGCTCGCTCTGGGGTCGCTGCGGGCCTTTGATAAAGGCGAGGCCGACCTTGAGGAGACGCTGCACAATGTCCTCGTCTACAGCGCGCCGCTCGTTGAGGAGAAACCCTATGAAGACTGCAAGACCAGCGTCGCGCTCGCGCGCCTAGCCGAACGCTATCGCCTAACTCTGGCCCAACGCCCATGGACGCAATGCGCCTGCCGGATCTGCCAGGATGCCGCCATCGACGTCATCATCTTCCGAGGCAGCAACCGGAACAAGCGTCGCGGTATCCACAATCTCGCCGTCTATCACGACCATATTGAACGACTGGATCTGAAGCGTGCCGTTAAACCAACCGATGACCTACCTCACCATCTGTGCGCAGCAGAGCAATGAGCATAAAGTGCTCAGCTTCGCGGCGCGCGCCGCCGACGTGCTGGCCTTCGCCTCGATCGAGCGCATCGGCCGCGACCCGCAGGGTGAGGTCAGCGGCTTCCAGCGCCCGCAGGTCGCCGCGCACATTCGCGAGATCCGCGACTATCTCGAAAAACCCAATTCCGTGCTGCCAAATCCGATCGTCGTTGCCTTCACCGACCGGGTCGAAACCGAGGATCTGGGCGATGGTCTCGTCCGGCTGTCGATCGACATGAGCCAAGGCATTCCAGGTCTGGTCGTCGATGGTCAGCAGCGGCTCTCGGCCCTCACCGAAATCGATCGCGATTTCCAGATTTTCGTATCAGCATTGATCTGCCGCGACGATGCCGAACTGCGCCGCCAGTTCGTTCTCATCAACAACACCAAGCCGCTGCCCAAATCGTTGATCTACGAACTGCTACCGACGGTCGATGACCTGCCGCCGCGTCTCAGCCGCCGATCGACCGCGGCCGACATCACCGCGCGCCTCAACTTCGAGAATACGGCGCTCAACGGCCGGATCAAGCAGCACACCCAGCCCGATGGCATGATCGCGGACACCGTGATGCAGAGGGTCATCATGGAATCGTTGACGAACGGCGTGATGCGCGAGTTGATACCCGGTCCCAAGGGCATCGCCCGTTGTGTCCGGCTTGTCTCTAACTTCTTCGAGGCCGTGAAGACGACATTCTTCGAGGACTGGCACGGCCACAAGCCAGCGACCTCGCGATTGCTGCACGGTGCGGGCATCCAGGCGATGGGCGATGTCATGGAGGTGCTTGCTCAGCGCGTCGATGCGCGCAGCGTTGAGGAGTTTCGCGAGGGCCTCACCTGTCTCAAGGGCAGAACCGCCTGGACGAGCGGAGAATGGGAATTTGATGGAGAAACCCGACGCTGGAACTCGCTCCAGAACGTGAATCGCGATGTCGCGCTCCTCAAACATCATCTGGTCGGCATTGTGAAGGCCGATCTGCGCACAAAGGCGAAAGCCGCACCGGTCCCCTTGCTCGAGCCAGCGACCCAACGCACATGAGCTATGCGGTCAAAGAGATATTCAAGACGCTTCAGGGGGAGGGGGCGCAGATGGGCCGAGCTGCCGTCTTCTGTCGCTTTGCAGGATGTAATCTCTGGTCCGGCCGCGAAAGCGATCGCGCCCAATCCGTCTGCACCTTCTGCGATACCGATTTTGTTGGCATGGACGGAACCGGCGGCGGCCGCTTTGCCGACGCCGAGGCGCTAGCTGAGGCCGTCGAGCGGGAATGGAGCGGTCCCGCCACCAATCGCTATGTGGTTCTAACCGGCGGGGAGCCCCTGCTCCAGGTAGACGCCGAGCTAGTCAATGCGCTTCACGCACGCGCCTTCAAGGTCGCCGTCGAGACCAATGGCACCCAGTCGGCGCCCGCGGGGCTCGACTGGATCTGCGTCAGCCCGAAGGCCAACGCCGAACTCGTCCTCAAATCTGGTGATGAACTCAAGCTCGTTTTTCCGCAGGAGAGCGCGCCGCCCGAGCTATTCGAGCATCTCGCCTTCGACCACTTCTTCCTTCAGCCGATGGATTGCGCCACGGCCGCCGCCACGCTCGAGGCGACCATTGCTTATTGCACCGACAACCCGCGCTGGCGGCTCTCGCTCCAGTCGCACAAGATGATCGGAATCCGCTGATGTTCGAACTCAGCAAGCAGTTTCGCTTCGATGCGGCCCACACCCTGGATCGATTGATCGACACCGACTCGAGCCGCCGCATCCATGGCCATAGCTACCGCGCCGAAGTCACGGTGCGCGGCCGCCCCGATCCCGCAACCGGCATGGTTGTTGACCTGGGATTGCTCGAACGGACCATGGCCGATGCGCGTGACGCGCTAGACCACCGCTTCCTTGACGAGATCAATGATCTAGGACCGGCAACGATGGAAAATCTCAGCCGCTGGATCTGGGACCGCCTTCACCCTGTCGTTACGAACCTTTTTAAGGTCAGCGTCTACCGCGACAGCAGCGGCGAGACCTGTTCATATTGGGGCGAGGAGATTTCGGCATGACCGCGGACGCCGGCGCGCTGGTCCTCTTCTCGGGCGGACAGGATAGCGCCACCTGCCTAGCGTGGGCCCTCGAACGCTTCGACACGGTCGAGACTGTCGGTTTCGATTATGGCCAGCGCCACCGCATCGAACTTGAGTGCCGCGACACGTTCCGTGCGCGACTCGGCGACCTCAACTCGACATGGGGCGCTCGGCTCGGACCGGACCATATGCTTGACCTCTCCGTACTGGGCCAGGTCAGCGAAACGGCCCTCACCCGCGAGGCCGAAATCGCGCTGCGTGCGGACGGTCTTCCGACCACCTTCGTTCCTGGCCGCAATCTCCTCTTCTTCACGCTCGCGGCTGCTCTCGCCTCGCGGCGCATCCTCCGCCATCTGGTCGGCGGCATGTGCGAGACGGATTTTTCGGGCTACCCCGACTGCCGCGACGACACGCTCAAATCGCTGCAGGTCACGCTCAACCTAGGCATGGGCAGCCGATCGGTGCTGCACACCCCGCTCATGTGGATCGACAAAGGACAAACCTGGTCGCTGGCGCATGATCTGGGCGGCGCTGACCTGGTCGATCTTATCCGGACGGGCACGCACACCTGCTACCGCGGCGAGCATGATACGCTGCATGATTGGGGCTATGGCTGCGCCGAATGCCCGGCCTGCGATCTACGTCGCGGCGGATGGGAGAAATACGCCACCGAAATGAACGCTTAAAGCCATCGTTTTTCGTTGGTTCTCAAGCGCCCCTCGATAGAGTGTCTCCAGAGCGACAAGGAAACGAGATTCGCTCAGGGGGTGACGTCTGTTCAGGGGCATGTTTGTTGGATTGCCCGGCCATAAGGGTATCGGGAAACTTGAAGCGGCGGCCGACGGACGCTGCACCATTTCTGTTTTCCACTCGATTCGCCGCACACAGACCATCGAATGCCCAACCTCGGAGGTCGAACGCGCCTATCTGAGCCCGCAAACCCGCGCCTATGTCCGCGACGACGACCGGATGCGGGTTGGCCGCGTCACCCATTATCTACAGCAGGACAATGGCCTCGTTACCTACGAAGTCCGCTTTCCCAATGGGAAAGAGCGTGATGTCAGCGAACTCAACCTGTTCGTCCGCCCCTGGCAAGCCCCGGAGGACCCCGCCGAAATTCTCGCCGCGGGGGGCGCAGAGACCCAATATCTCCATGACCGCCGTCAGTCCGCCGTCGCGGCCCTGCTTGGTCTGCGCAGCGCCAGTCAGGGGCTGACCGCTCTGCTTTCGGCTGGCGTCGAATTCGTTCCCCATCAGGTCGCAGCTGTCCGCCGGGTCCTGACCGATCCGATCCAGCGCTATCTCCTTGCCGACGAGGTGGGATTGGGCAAGACGATCGAAGCCGGTCTCATCATCCGCCAGCACCTCATCGACAATCCTGACACCCGCGTCTTGATCGCCACACCACCGCATTTGTGCGAGCAATGGCGGAAGGAACTCGAGCAGAAGCTCCGGCTCGATCAGTTCGATGACCCATTCACCTGTGTGTCCCACGCGGACCTCGCGCATTATTCCGACACGCCCGATCTGCTTGTCGTCGACGAAGCCCATCATCTGGTGGGCGTTGCGGACGGGCCACTTGCGCACGCGGCGCACCGGCTCGTGGAATTGGCGGCAGCAGCACCTATGCTGCTCCTCCTGTCAGCGACTCCGCCGCTCGGCGAGGAGGCCCGTTTTCTCGCGCTGCTCAACCTCCTCGACCCCGACACTCATGGTCTCGACGATGCAGAGGGATTCAAGGCGAAGCTTGAACAGCGACGCGACATCGGACGGCTGCTCCTGAGTCTCGACCCCGACAGTCCCGGCCTAGTGTTGCGCAGGCGCGGTGAGGAAATCCAGACCCTCTTCGGCGACGACCCCTTCGTTATGCGCTTGGCGCCGCAACTCATTGAAGCGAGCCGCGCCGGCAGCGAGGCTGTCGCGCCCTTATGCAGCGCGCTCAAGACGCATATCGCCGACACGTACCGCATCCATCAACGGCTGATCCGCTCACGACGCGCGGATGCCAAAGGCTGGGAATTCATGCCGCGAGGACCGCTCGGTGATGGGGAGCCGGATCTCGCCCATGTCCGATTGGAGGCCGATCCCGCTGACCAGATTCCAGCCTTGCTCGGCGCCATTGAGGATTGGCGGTACGCCGCCGTCGATGCAGCCGGGGAGGACGGTCATCGCCTCGCGGTCTATGCCGCGCACTACGTCCGCCTGCTCGAAGCGCTCTGCAGCGGCCGGAATGCCTTTGTCGAGGTTCTGCGAGATCTGAAAGCGCTCGAAGACGAGACCCATGAAATCATCGCGGCGCTGCAACATATCTTCGATGACTTTTCGGACGCGGACCGTCTCGACACTATGGCGCAGAGCGCGCGCCGCTTGTTCAAAACGCTCAAAGCCGGGGCAAGTAGTCCCAAGGTCGTCACCTTCGGGGACAGCGCATCCCTCGCACAGAATTTTGGCGACACGCTGGGGAACCTTGGCGATGAAATAGTTGTCGATCTTCTCCTCGACGACAGCGAGGAGCGGCAATCCGATGCCGTCGAACGCTTTAGCCAGGCCGGCAGCAGCGCAATTCTCATCACCGACCGCAGCGGCGAAGAGGGCCTCAATCTCGCCTGCGCCGACGCGATCGTGCATCTTGACCTTCCTTTTTCGGCAGCTCGGATCGAGCAGAGGATCGGCCGGCTCGATCGCTTTGGGCGGCGCCAGTCCATAATCCGCCACCGCATTCTGCTTCCATCCGACGAGGACGAAAGCCCGTGGGCGGCCTGGTTCACCTTCCTTTCGGAAGGCTTGCTTATCTTCAATCGGTCGATCAGCGACGTCCAATTCCTGTTGGCGGACATCGAAGCAGAAGCGTTCTTCATCCTGTTTCGCGATGGTCCCGAGGCGCTGCGCGCGTTCGCCCCGGCAGTGAGGGCCAGGATCGCCGCAGAGCGCAAGTCGCAGGATGAGCAATATGCGCTCGATCGGATCGCGCTTGCTGATGAACCGGTCGAAAACTTCATCGAAACGCTAGAGGATGCCGAAGAGGATGAGGGCGCGCTCGCGCAGGACGTCGATCGCTGGCTGGTCGAGGCCTTGCAGTTCAAGAAGCGGCCCTACGCCTGGCCTGCTGAGGACCCGTTCAAGCTCGGAACGAGCAATCTCACACTCGTCCCCAAGACCCCTTGGCTGGCGGAATTTGGGGTCGACGACACCGCGCCGCTGACTTGGCGGCGGCGTGTTGCCAGCCACAGCCCGGAAACCACGTTGCTCCGTCCCGGGACCCCCTTTGTCGACATGGTCGATCGGTTCACCCGGTGGGACGATCGCGGTACTTCATTCATGACATGGCGCATCGCACCGTTGTGGCAGGGTGAACCGTGGATCGGCTTTCGGCTCTGCTTCGTGATTGAACCCGACATCGTCCTATCGGACATGCTGGCGCCGACCTTTCAGGAACGCGCGACGATCCGGCGCGCCCAGCGTTACATGCCGCTGCGCTATCATATGCAGCACGTAGATACGCATGGCGCCAATATCCTCGATCCCGTCCTGATCAGCGCGCTCGCTGAACCCTATCGCGGGTCCGATCAGAAGGGCACCGACACCAATCTTTCGAGCAGGCCGAAATTCCTCGAACAGGTTATCGATGCGGAGGCGTTCCAGGGTTGCTGCCGCAGTGTTCGGGATATCGCGCGCGAGTCGTTGCGTGCCACGCCGGACATGCAGCAGATGATCCAATCGGCTGCAGCACTCCTGGCAGCCGATATCGAACGCCGCCGCAATCGGCTCGCCCACCGTCATTCAAGTGGAGATATCCTGGCGCTCGCAGATCTGGAGATGCTTGAGGCGCTCGTGCCGGCAATCACGGAGCCAGCCGTCCGTCTCGACGCGATGGGCTGCTTCATTGTCGCATCGCATCCGCCGCGAAGCGCGGTCGCATGACAATGCTTGAAGGAAGCGCCGCCTTTGCCGCGCTGGCGAGCCTCCTGAATGGCGGACCCGCAGACTGGCAAGCCGAGCCCCCGTCGATCGAAAGGCTCCGATCGGCGCTTGCAACCCCCCGCGCGACAGGTCTCGATCTGGCGGTTCTGCTCCGGCAGGCGCTGCGGTTCGAACATGCCAGGCGCGACTATGCCATCTCGCCATCCGTGCTGGTGACCCATCCCCGTCTCGCTTCCTTCGATCGATGGCAGTCGGTGGGCCTCGACACGTCGCTGTCACCGACAGGACGTCTGGTCTCGGCCTTGCCATGGCAGCCCAACTGGCTCGACGGACATGGCGAGGAAGGCGTGGACGGTCGCGCAGCTTCCGAGGTGGTGTGTCGGGAGTTCAACGGCGCCAATTCCACAGGCGATCCCTTCCTCCAGGCGGTAGGTCGCGTCTCCTATCGGAGCCCCGGGCAGCGGGCCGCCGTCCGCGCGGCGCTTTCTACCCCTCCAGGCGGCACCTTGGTGATCGCCTTGCCGACCGGCGAGGGCAAGAGCATGATCTTCCAACTCGCCCAAGCGGTCGGCTTCACCCGGCCCACCCAGGCCGCGGTCGTCGGCGTCACCCTCGTCATCGTTCCCACCGTCGCGTTGGGCGTCAATCACGAACTCGAAGCCGTCACTGTCTGCAAATTGTCCAAACCTCTTGCCTATCAAGGTGGCAATGACGCGCAGAATGCCGTCATCGTTGAGCGCATCGCAGACGGCAGCCAAGGTCTGTGTTTCGCTTCGCCCGAGGCCGCCTGCGGGACTTTGCGAACGGCGCTTCGTACGGCCGCTGAGGCTGGCTATCTACGCGCGCTGGTCATTGATGAAGCCCATCTAGTCGACCAATGGGGCACGGGCTTCCGCACTGAGTTCCAGGAATTGAGCGGGCTGCGCCGCGAGTTGATCGCAGCAGCCCAGCCGGACCAGCGCATGCGGACGCTGCTGCTTTCCGCGACCCTGACCGACAGCTCGCTCGAAACGCTGCGATCGCTGTTCGGGACCGACGGCATCTTCGAAAGCATCGCCGCGGTGCAGTTGCGGCCCGAGCCCGACTATTGGATCGCCCCTGTTTCCGCGCCACAGGCTCGCTTAGATGCGATCCTTGAAGCCTTGCATCACGCGCCGCGACCGGCGGTGCTCTATGTGACAAAGGTCGGAGACGCGGAAGACTGGCACGCCCGTCTAACAGCGGCGGGCTTTGGACGCACACGCATGTTGCACGGCAAGACCGGGCGCGAACAGCGCGAGCGGATTGTCGACGAGTGGCGCACCGGCGAGGTCGATATCGTGGTCGGAACCTCGGCATTCGGCCTCGGCATCGATTATGCGCACGCTCGCACCGTCCTCCACGCCTGCGTTCCCGAGACCCTCGACCGATTTTATCAAGAGGTTGGGCGCGGCGGTCGCGATGGTAGAGCCTCGCTCTCGCTGATCGCCCCAAGTCCGCGCGACTTCGTCCACGCGAGGGCAATCAACAAGCAGAAGGTGATCGGCGTCCCGCGCGGAATGGAACGATGGATCGCAATGTTCGAGCGGAAGCTCACCCTCGACTCCGGCAGCTTTGCGGTTCGCATCGATGGCAGACCGGGAAGCAGCGCCAAGGACATCGATCAGTTCGGGGAGGCGAATACAGACTGGAACCTGCGGACGCTCGCCTTGATGGCGCGCGCGGGGCTGATCCGCCTTATGGGCACCCCCTATCCGCGCCTCGAGCAACAGGGCGACTGGCTCGAGATCGATATCCTGAACCAAGCCCATATAGACCCGGCCGTCTGGCGCGAGCAGGTCGAACCGGTGCGCTTGGAGGCATGGGCCGCGAACAATCGCAATTTGGCGTTGATGCGGCGGTTCATCGATCAAGTCGATTGCCCGGCCGTCATCCTAGAAAATCTCTATGGGCCGCACCGCGTCGGTCGAGTCTGCTCTCGCTGTCAGATCTGCCGCGATGAGCCCGCCTGCCGCCGCCCTGCGCAGGCTGTCGGCGAACCACGTTCTCCTTGGCCCGGGATACGGGACGCGCGCCTGACCGGGATCATCGGCGCGGACGGACGCCTACTGGTGACCTACGACCCCCAGGATGTCACCGCGAAGACCTCGCGGCGCTTGGGGCGCGCGTTTCAAAAGCTTCAGCAAATGGATGTCGTCAAACTCCTGCTGCTCGGCGAACAGCCCTTTGACATGGCGCGGGTGTTAGCCTTCTCGCAGAATGTCCCCTATTTTGTGAGCCAGGTGCCGTCGCTCGGGCTTTCGCGGCTGCCTCTCGGCGCCGAAATCGTCATGGTCTCCTCCACGCAGAGCCTAGCCAGGGAGAATCTGGTGGCTCGTCCTGACACACCGCGCATTTTCATCACCGATCGTACGACCCTCGCTCCCGATGGGAGACGGCTCGTCGATGTTTTCGGGGGCAGGACGTTGAACCTTGAACAATTCCAGACACGGGTCATGCAATGAGCATCATGACAACATGGGAGGCCGTGCCCAGCCGCCTCTACAGCCTCTACGCCTCGTTGACGGATGCGCCGTCCGGGGAGGACCGGGATAAATTCGAGGCATTCGCCACGCCCCCGTCCTTGCGGAACAAGTCCGAGGAGGAAGAGGAAGCGGTCCGCACCAATCTGTTCAACAATGCTCTGCGTGAGGCGATCGCGGTCGGCCTTGTCGAAATCGTCGCAGACAAGCTGCAGACCACCGATCGCGCCAGGCCTTACGCCAAGGCCGCTGCGACCAGGGAACAGGCGTTTCGTCAATTCATGCGCGACGTTCTCCTCGACGAAACCAAGGCGGCTTTAGCCCAGCAGAGCAGTTTCATGGCCACATTGGCCTGGTTTCTAACGAAGAGCCCGTTCAAGCCCACTAACTTCAAGTCCGACCCGACAGGGGACCTTAAAGCGGATCTTGGAGAGAAGCATGCGGATACCGGGATTTCGGTCATCGCAGATTATCAGAACTTCCTCTATTGGGCACGATATCTTGGTTTTGCGACGATCATTGGCGGCCGAGACAGTGAGGCAAACCGTGACGGACGCTATATCATTCCCGATCCGCTTAACGCGATCAGTGCGGCCCTGCCCGCCGTGATGGGCGATCAGAACGAACTTGGAATCGAGCAGTTCATCTCGCGACTCGCGGCCATCATCCCGGTCTTCGAAGGCGGCAAAGTCCGGCAAGACATGATCCGCGCGCCTGATCGCGTCCGCACGGGCGCGGTGGGTACGAGGCTCTCGCAAGCGACCAGTCTCGCCTTGCAGCGGCTGGAATCCAGCCAGGTGCTAACGCTCCGCCAAGATGCGGATGCCCCCATGATCATCCTGGACCTCGGCCGGACCGAGCGTCGCGTCAGCCATGTCGTCAGGAAGCCGGGCTCGTGATGCGCAACGTCGTTTGCTGGGACGCCGGCGAGGTCCGGCAGGTCATCAATCCCTATGCCGAGCATATGCCAAACAGCTTGTTCCGGGCTGTCCATAGCGACTGGAATCTCAAGGTCACACCGCCTCCGGGTACATCCTACCAGGACCTGACACCGGCGTCTTATAATGACATGACCCCTGCGGCCTTCCTGGAGGATTTTCTCCGCGACGATCGGCCCCATGTGCTGGCCGCGATCCTGGGCAATACCGGATCTGGGAAGTCGCACCTCGTCCACTGGATGCGGCTCAATCTGAAAGAGCGCGACGATCGCATGGTGCTCATCGTGCGCAAGTCAGGCACGAGCCTCCGCACGATCGTAGAGATGATCATCAACGCACTGCCCGTCGCAGATCAGCAGGGGTTTCGCGACACGCTCAACCGGGCCGGGGATGGAACCTCGACACGCGATGGCCAGAAGCAGCAGTTGCTGAACGACATTGCGATGGCCATTCGTGAAGAAGTCATTCCCGATGGTGCCGACGAACTGGAACATGATCTGGCGAAAAGCCTGCCGGCGCTGTTCCAGGATCCCTATATGCGGGAAGCCTATTTCCTCCACGACGAGACTGTGGTCGCCGACATCGTCGACCATATCTTCAAAACTTCTAATGCCGGCGATCGGCCGGATCAGCGCCGTGTCTTTGCGCTGGACGATCTTCCACCTGGTGGCATGGATTATGTGAACGCCTCCAAGAATGCGAAAGGCGCGCTACAGTTCCTTGACCTCGAGCCGGGCGTGACCCGACCTCTCGCGGTCGAGATCATCAATCGCAATCTCGACGTCGCCATTGCGCGTACGCTCAGTTTCTCCGGCGACCGCGTCGAGCAGTTGATGAACCGGCTACGAGCACATCTCAAACAGTCCGGTCGCGAACTGATTTTGCTCGTCGAGGAATTTGCTCGGCTGCAAGGCATTGACCGGGCGCTGCTCCAAGTGATCACCCACCATGGAGATGACCAATATTGCCGCATCCGGTCAGCGATCGCCGTCACCACAGGCTTTTTCGGCAGCATCGCCGAGACCGCTTATATGCGGACCACCCATATCGTCGATATGGACCAATCCGCCGGACGTACTAAGGACAGCGACGTCACGCCGCAGTCGCTGAGCGCGTTTGCCAGCCGGTATCTCAACGCCGCACGACTGGGCCGCGAGGCGATCGAGACCTGGGCGCAGGATGCCGGTCCACAAGATGCACCACCGTCCAAATGTGCCTCCTGCGCTTACCGCCCTGACTGTCACCCGTTGTTCGGGCAGGTAGACGGCTACGGTCTCTACCCCTTCACCGAGACCGCGTTATGGAACGGCGCCCGGCGCGCTGACGACTCGCTTCCGCGCAGCCTCAATCCGCGTGTTCTGCAGAATAACCTGCTCGCCGAAGTTCTCGACGTTCACGAACCAGCGATCCTGACCGGTGAGTTCCCGCCCCATGCGCTGATCACCAAGCTTGGCGGCGTTCTTGAGTTGAAGCTCGCCGCGCGCGACCAGATCAGCAGCCGCCGGCCCGAAGATGCCGACCGGATCATGGCATTCCTGGAACTTTATGACGGCACGGGTGAGGTCAAAAACCTTCCGGAAGCTTTGCGTGATGCGTTCGGCGTCCCCGAAATTCCTGGCGCAGCCACCGTCGATATCGACCCACCTGCCGAAGAACCGAAAGACAAACCGGTATCCACGCCGAGACCAGCCTCATCGCCACAGGATCGCGCGATCGAGGCATGGATCGGTGGCGGCGTTCTCGACCAGCAGGTTGCCAACGCCTTACGCAAACCGATCTTCTCCGCCATTTCAGACACGATCGACTGGGACATGCTCGCGCTCGAACGCTCCGCGTTCGTGGGCGCATCGGGCAAGCTCTTCCAACAGAACGCCATCGGTTTCGAGCGGCATCCAACGGCGATCCCAGCCTATATCCCTATCAAACTGACGCTGCCCGCGACAACGGCCACAGGCCTGGCCCTGCAAGGGGTGCTCCGCGCCAACCGTCAGAACTTTAACTGGGACTTCGAGGATGGGGACCGCATGCTGGCCGCCTTCCTGGACTGTGTCGATGAATGGGCGCGCGAGGTCGAGGCGCAAATCCTGGCGATTGCCAGGCCGGCTGGTGACTGGGACCCCTCCATCGCGGCGCTACAGCTCCTGAGCGTCGGCGCCGCGATCGGCGGGAAGCTCAAAAGCGATTTCACGCTCGAGGATCTCGTAGACGCGGCATTCGACTCGTGGCCGACCGAATGCCAGGCCAGCACCGAAGAGTTGGTTTCGATCTACACGCGCCTCACGAAGGAGCGCGAGAAACTCGCCGCTTTGGCGCGCGCCACAATCTCGAGCATGAAAGGCGGCCGCAAAGGAAAGATGCTCGACCCGCATCGCTATCTCCGCGCGTTCCGCGACTTCAGGCGCGGCAAATGGCGCATGACCCTCTCGCCCCCTCTCGATGACAAGGGCGAGGTCGTATCCGCCGGCAAGCTCTACGCGACTATCGCGGCCGACCTGGAAAAAGCGGCCGTCGCCGAATTCGAAGCGCGCCGATCCTGGCTGACGGAGATGGAGGACGCTTTTGGGCCAGAGGCCACGCGCACGGCGATCGTGACCGCCGGCGACGACATCGCGGCCCGCGCCAAGGAGGCCGGACTCGCGGGCGGCGGGAATTTGCGCGGCTTCGAGGAAGCCTTGACTATCTTCCGGGCGGTTCAATTCGACGACGCCATTAACGCCAGTAAGGTCCTCGCCAAGGTCGACGATCCCTTAGCCGCTCTTGCCCAATATAGCCGGGCGAGGCGCCCAGCCGTCATCGCGGCACGCACGCTCAAACGAGCGGCAAGCGCTTTCCTCGGGGACGTCGCGGACAATCTCGAGCGCTTCTCGACCGAAACATCGGCGAAACATGGTCAGCTCGATCAGCATCTCGCTGCCATCGACAGCGCACTAACTGACATCGCGGTGGATCTGGGCGCCCTTGCGAGCGACAAGGAGGTGGCCAGAAATGTTGCTTGATCAGGCAAAGGATCTTGCCGGCCGCATTGGCGACTATTCACGGCTCAAGAGCAGTGCCGGCGCTGCGAAGGACTTCGAGACTCGCGCGACGTCGTTCGGCGAGGTCGCAACATCGCTACGCACTGCGAAGGCGTCGCTTGAGAGGATGCAGGCTGCCGGAATCGCACCGAATTTCATCCCACACGATGCCGAGGCGCTGGCTGCCAAGGCCGTCACTCTGCGGGATAGCCTCAAGACCGATCCCGCGACGCTGAACGATCCGCCGTTCAACCTCAAATTCGATTTTGTGGATCGCATCAACAGCCTGTGCTCTGGCGCCGGAAAGGCGATGCTGGCCGCCTGGCAGGCGCGTGTTGCGCAGAATAGTGAGATGGCTTCTCCCGAAATTCTCGCGGCGTTGAGCACCGTGCCTCAATACAAACCGGTTGTCGCGCGCATCGGCGTCCTGAAGGGCCAGGTCGCGATGCTCGCCGACAGCGTGCCGGCCGACATCTCCGTCGGGATTGCACAGCTCAAGACGATCATGGACGCCTATGCCGCGGCTTGGGGCGAGATGACCGCCGACGGTATCCCGAAAGCCGTGATTGCCTTTCTGCGTGCCGCGGCTGGGCAAGGAGCCACGCTCGACCAACTCACTGATGAGGTCCGCGGCTGGTTGGATGCTCGAAGTCTGCTTCCTCTTTTCCGCATCAAGATCTAGGCGGTCGCGACGTGCCCATTTCCGCCGACGCCCTGACCCTGCTCGACTTGATCGAAGCGATCGAAATGCGCTCCTTGGAATGGGGGTTCACCGATGGATCTCTCAGCGAGAGGGAAACCACGACGCTCGCCGCGCGTGCCGCGACGGGGGGCGCTGCCGCGGACGATCTGGTCGAGGAATTGATTGACGCGCATTTGCTAGTCGAAGTGCCTGCCCGAAGCGGCGAGATGCGGATCCGGTCGCGCTTTGCCGAGATGATGCGGCTACTCGCGGCCAATCGTCAGCTTTTCGGCAACAAGCCCTGGCAGGGTGCGCCGTCGCTGGTTGCCGACTTTCGCGTCGACCGCAGACCTCGCCGCTTTCCGCGCCGCGACCGCGTGCCCGCCGATGTGCTTCAGGACAATGAGGCCACGCTCGCCCCAACTGCGCTTCGCCGGGCGTTATGGACTGCGTTGACAAGCTTGCCAGGTATGAAGCTCGCCGCCTTCCAAGAGCGTGCGGCTCTCCGCCTCGTCAACCCAACCGAGGATGGCGGCACGATCGTGACCGCCGGGACCGGCAGCGGCAAAACCATCGCCTTCTATCTTCCTGCGATGATCCGCATCGGTGAGGCGATCGGCGCCGATCATTGGGTTAAGGCGATCGCCATCTATCCCCGCATCGAATTGCTCAAGGACCAGTTCGGAGAGGCCTATCGCTCGGCCCGTGCGCTCGACAATGCGCTTCAGACGCACGATCGCCGGCCACTGACCATCGGGGCATTGTTCGCCGCGACGCCGCTGCGCGCCGATCCTAACGAACTGAGCCGGCGGAATTGGACGCGGCGCGGAGACGATTTCGTCTGCCCCTGGATGCGGTGTCCAGCTTGCGAGGCAGAACTCGTCTGGCGCGGTGCCGATATCGCCGCCGCGCGCGAGCGCCTTCACTGCGCGCAGCGTGATTGCGGCAGTACGGTTCCCGAGAACCATATCATCCTCACCCGCAGCAAGCTGCAGCGCCAGCCCCCCGATATTCTCTTCACCACCACCGAAATTCTCAACCAACGGCTCTCCGATCACTGGATGCGCGGCCTGTTTGGCGTCGGATTGCCCGCGGCCCGACAGCCGCTTCTCGCGTTGCTCGACGAGGTCCACACCTATGAGGGCGCAACCGGGGCACAGGCCGCGCTCACCTTGCGGCGGTGGCGACACCTGCTGAGTGCGCCAATCTCCTGGGTTGGTCTTTCCGCCACCCTTGGCGATGCCAGCCGCTTCTTTGCCGATCTGACTGGCGCAAATCCCGACAGGGTCGTCGAGATCACGCCTGCACCTGGCGAGTTTGAGGAGCAGGGGGCCGAATATCAGATCCTGCTGCGCGGAGATCCCGCCTCAAGGGCATCGCTCCTGTCGACGACGATTCAGACCTCGATGCTGGTACCGCGCCTGCTCGATCCTCCCGCCGCCACTGCGGCATCGGGCGCGTTCGGGCGGCGCGCTTTCCTCTTTACCGATGATCTCGACGTCACCAACCGCCTCTTCGACGATCTGAGGGACGCCGAAGCCTATACGATCTTCGGCAAGCCGGATCCGCAAAAGTCACCGCTTGCCAATATCCGCCGCGGCGGCGCCGATGCGGCCCTGCGCGACGTCGAGGGCCAACGCTGGCGGATCTGCGAGGAAATCGGTCATCCCCTCGATCGGCGGCTCGTCGTCGGCCGGACAACGTCGCAAGATGCCGGGGTCAACCAGTCCGCCAACATCGTCGTCGCGACAGCGGCCCTCGAAGTCGGATTCAACGACCCGCTGGTTGGCGCCGTTATCCAGCACAAGGCCCCGCGCGGGATGGCTTCCTTCCTGCAGCGCAAAGGCCGCGCTGGCCGTGATCGCGTAATGCGGCCGATCATGCTGACGGTCCTGTCGGATTACGGGCGGGACAGGGCCTTTTACCAAGCCTTTGAACATCTCTTCGATCCGACGCTCGAGCCCCAGCATCTGCCGATCCAAAATCCCTATGTCCTCAAAATCCAGGCGGTCTTCGCTCTCTTCGACTGGCTGGGCGCGCGGACGGCTGGCTATGAAAAGGCCTGGCAATGGGAAATATTGAGCCGACCGCTCCTCCAGGCGAAGCCGGAAGTTCGCGCCGTCCTCGACCGCACCAAGACGATCCTGACCCGTCTGGTTCAGGGCGATGATGTCGTCATCGATGACCTGCGGAGCTATCTTGCAGGCGCCTTGCGGGTCAGTCGCGCCGTCGTAGACAGCCTGTTGTGGGAAGCGCCGCGATCGCTACTTCTCGAAGCCGTGCCCACGCTCGCACGGCGCGTGTTTCGTAACTGGCTGCTGGCAATTCCCTCGGCCGGTGCCACCAAAGATCTTCAGATCGACTATCACCCGCTGCCCGATTTCATCCCGCGCAACCTGTTCAGCGATCTCGCGCTTCCCGAAGTCAGCGTCGTCGTGCCGCCGGCAACCATCAACCATGAGGAGCGTGTGGAGGGCATGCCCATTCTCCAGGCGCTCAATCAGTTCGCGCCCGGACGGGTCACGCGACGCTTCGCCCATGAACGGGGTGCGCTCTCGCACTGGGTTCCGGTCGACCCGGCGTTTCCCGAGCAGGATCGCCGGATTACCGATTATGCCGCCGAGCATGAATTTGTCGGCACGTTCACGGGGCGGCTCAACGATCCGGCTGGGGACGGGCCGCTGCTGGTCTTCCGGCCCTGGACGATCCGCCTCGACCGTGCCGCGCGCTCGCAGGCCCTGCCGAGCAGCAATGCGCGCCTGCTCTGGCAGTCGGACATCGAGGCCAATGGCGACCCGCTTGGCGTACCCGTCCCGCTGCGATCACAATGGCGTCGCCACGTCACCGCCATCGACTTTCACCTCCATCGCTTCCGTTCCAGCGTCAGCGTCCGACGTTTCGCGCGCACCGTTCACGCCAATATCCGCACTCTGCAGGACGACTTCCCGGTCACCTTGCATTTCACCAGCGATGATGAGCGCCCCGCTGCGATCGGCTTCGAACTCGAGGTTGACGGCTTTCGCGTCGATGTCGAACTGCCAGCGATTGATGATCTGACCGATACCGTCCTGTCGCCCGAACAGCGCGCGTCTGCCAGGCTCGCCTATCTGCGTGACATGTTCCGCCGCGATCCCGAACTGCCCGAGGATCTGAACGCCTTCCAGCGCGATTGGCTCTTCGAATTCCTCGTCTGCGCGCTTCTCTCCGGCGCGGCCCGGGATGCGGCTACCCTTCAGGCAGCGATCGACGATCTGCTTCACGACGATCGTCTCGAAAGCGTTTTCCGCACTGTCATGGACGCTCTTTTCGGCGCCTTGCCACCGTCGCTTCCCGACGATGACGACACCGACGATGCCGATGCTGACGACGACGGAGGGCCGGCAAGCGCGCCGGCGGGCGGCCCGACTGCGCCGCGAGGGCCGAGCCGCCTCCAGCAAGCCCTGTTGCTACATCTCGCGCGCCCTAGTGTTCGTGACCGCCTTCGCGCCTTGGCGGCACAGTTCGTCACGCCTGATCAGGCGGCCTTCCAAGCTTGGCTGCGCCGACTGATCCTCGACACGCTGGGCGAGGCGATGCTGCAGGCCTGTATCGCCTCGGCGCCGCGGCAAGCCACTGTCGACACCCTGCTGGTCGACATCCGTGATGACCCTGATGAAGGGCTTGCCAGTATCTGGATCAGCGAGACGACATTGGGCGGCGCCGGTGTGCTCGAAGCCTTTGCCGAGCGTTTTTCCTCCGAACCCCGCCTTTTCTTCACGGCCCTCGAGGCCGCGCTCGCACCCACGGATCTCGAACTTGTCGATGATGGTCTGCGTGAGATTCTCAACCTGTCACTCGCCGATCCCGCAATCGCCGACGAGATGGTGCGCTTGCGCGCGACTCAGTCGCATAGCGAGCGCGCGATCGTCTGGCAGTCGCTCTCGCGGCGCCTGACGCAACGCGGCGGCATCGATCTCAGCCACGCTTTGTCGGTTTCGCTCAACAACCGCCTGCTACGGGCCGGGTCCGGCCCCGAACTCGATCGCTTGCTGCTCGATCTTCAAACGCATTGGGACAGCTTGGAGCGCCGTTTCGGTCTCGCCCTGGGCTTGCGCGAATTCGCCTATATCGCAAGCACCAATGGCACGATCACGCAGGCCGTGCGCCACTTTCTGGCGGCCACGCTGCCGGCGGCCGCGATCGGCCATGTCACCATCCTCTCTGCGATCACCAGCCTGTTGTGGCCGCGCGCGCATGAAATCCGACAGCGGGCATTGCAATCCTACAATCCCTTCCGGGGCCACCGCAGTACTGATCCCGCCATCGTTCGCCATCTTCTGCTTACCCGATCGATACCGACGATCGACCTTTCCGATGCGGACTGGGAGGTGCGCATGACCGAGGCCTTCGCAGAGCAAGGTACCGGTCGGCTCAAAATCGAGGCGGGGCAGGCGGCCCGGTTGCGTGCAATACTTGTGCGGATCGTCGCGACGCCTGTCGGAGTCGGCGTGCTCCAATTCTTCCCGGCCGTCGAACGCTTCGAGCGCGCCGAAGGTCAGCTTTACGTCACCCTGACATTGCGGGAGCAGGTCTGATGAATCATCCGTCCCGCGACCTCCATGGACCCGCCCAATCGCGCGCCGTACGCGATCTCTTCCAAAGCCTGTTTATCGCCGAACTCATCAATCCAAGCCCGAAGATATGGCTGTTCTTCGCCTGGATCAGCGACGTCGAGATCCTCGACAACAGCGGCCGCGAATTTTCGGCGATCGAGCCGGACTGGCCGGCCGCGCCGATCCGCCTCTCGCAGGTCTTGCGTTCGCTCTTATCGCGCGGAGCGCACCTGCGCCTTATCATCCGCGAACATGGCCATAATGACTATTTCATTGCTCGGCTGCAGACGCTCAAGGCCCGTTATGGCGATCTCCTCAAATGGACGATCGAGAAGGATTTTCACGCCAAGGGCTTACTCGGCGCCGATTATTTCCTGAGCGGATCGATGAACCTCACTTTGAACGGCATCTCGATCAATGGCGAGCATCTCGTCTTGCGCACCGATCCCGCCACCGTGGCAGAGCAAGCTATCGAACTCGAAACCCGCTGGGAGAGCCTGGTCGCATGATCACCTCCGATCCCGCGGATGCCCAACAGGTCCTCGATGCATTGACGGCCCTTGGATTGTACGCGCCGCTCCCGTCCGATCTCCGGGCGCTCTGCGAAGACCTGATCCAAACCGTCACGGCGCCTGCCTTCCCCGGAGCGCTCGTCCCGGTCGTGGATGCGGCGGGAAACATGCACGTCGATATCGCAACCGCGACTGTCGGTGACTGGCGCCGGTTGAAGCCGATCCTCCTCGCCTTCGCAGGACCGACGATCACCACCTTCGCCGGCGTGCCTGCACCGTTTTCGTCCAGCGACGGGGCCGGCCAAATCCTGATGGGAACGACGCCGGCGGTCACTGCGGTCATGTCCCTGGCGGCCGATGACGCATCGCGCATGAGAGCGTTGCGAGCGCTATCCCGCGCTCGCGCCACGCTCGGTCGTGCGCCGGACCTCCAGCGCTCGGCGCCCGTACCGACCAGTTGGCTGCTCGCGCGCTTCCAAGATCATCTCAACGTGCGCCGTCGGGATGCCGCGGCGCATATACTCGAACGCCTCAAAACCGAACTGCGCCTCGACGCGCTCAACCTCAAATTCCTCGAGGTCCAGCTCTACGCGACGTTTGGCGACTGGCGCGCAATCCTCGAAACTCCGGAATTTCCAAGCCTCTGCCAGGCCCGCCGGACCTCGGCCATCACCGCGCTTCTGCTCGAGGCGCTGTACCAAGTGCATCTGGCGACTGCCTTCGACGCTGCCGATTTTGATTGCCTGCGCGCCCGATACAGCGCCGACGTCCGGCCCTTTGCACACAGCATGCTGACCGTGCCGCCGCCACCCTCTCTGACGCCCGGCGGCGCTCGCATCTACGCTCTGGAAGCGCTGAACGGCGCGACCGGCGCCGATCTGTCCGCCGTTATCCACGCGGACACCGCCAAGCTCGGCTGGTTGGCCGACCATCTCGTCCCCGCGCCTGAGCCGGAGTCCGAACCCTCCGCGGAGACGTCGATCGACATCGCCCGCGAAAAGCTCCTCGAAGCGGATGCGGCCGACGATACGGATCGGGTCAGCGCCGTTCTTCAAGCGATGGCGAAACTATCGCCCGAAGAACTCGACCACTTGCGCGGCGCCATCCCGTTCGCGCCCATCGTCGCTTCAATCGAGCCACTGGACGAGAACGACCTCCCAACTTCTTGGCTCGCATGGCTTACCCGGGCAGCTGACCCCGCGTTCGTGACCGCCCTGGACGTTGCGCGGCGCGGCGCCTCCGAATGGCCGATCGAGACGACCAGCGGCGATCCGGTGGCCGTCCAGGCGCTAGTTGCGGCGATCGATCGCGCCCAGCAAAGCGATCTTGCCGCAGAGCGTACCTCGCTCGCGCTTCCCTACCTCGTCGCATGGCTTCAACGGGACGAGCCCTTTCCACGCCCGGCTTTGGAACCTGTCTATTCCAGCCTTCTCACGCTTTTTGCGCTCGGCAACGCGCGTGGCGAGTCCATCTATGATTCAACTCAGATCCTGGTTTCCGCGATCCTCGCCAGCGGCCTTGATCAGAAGGGCTATGGAACGCTGATCGCGGACGTCCGGGAAATCGCAGGCGACGGTTTCGGCGTCGACATGATCTATTGGCTGCTCGAGATCGTCGAAGCCTTCATGCATGCTGCGACAACAGACGCCGCCGCGCGCGAAGCCTTTCTCCACGAAATTCTCGCCCGCATCGCACCGCTCTTTGCCAGACTGACCAGTCTGCAGCGCGTCGCCGTTGAACTGTTATCTACGGAGCTCGGCTGGACCCTCGATACCCTGGGCGCTTCGCGGTCGTCCGCCGAGCCCGATGGCCTTGCTGCGCGTCTCGCAGGCCTGCGTATAGCAATCTACTCTCTAACCGAGTCGTCCAGCCGTCAGGCAAAGGCTGCCCTCGAAGCGCTTTCCCCGACCGTCGCCGTCGATACCAATGCCGATCATGGAGGGACGGCACGTCTGCGGGCGCTGTCGGAAAATTCCGACCTGTTCGTCATGGCCTGGCTGTCGGCCAAACATGCCGCGACTGACTTCATCCGCGAGCATCGCGGGGACCGGCCATTAGTCTACGCACAAGGCAAGGGGTTCTCGAGCATCTTGCGCGCTGTCGAAGACCATCTACTGCGGGCCGCTTGAGCTTTAGGTCCTGTTAGCCGCACCGGCTCCGTTCGCGGCCAATGTTTTGACAATGTGATCATTCCAGACCCGCAGCGCTTCCCGCTTTTCCTCTTTCCAGTCGTGACGCTGATAAATGCCCGCTACGCCGGAACGTGACGCCCCCACGTGATTGAGGACCGCCTCGGTCACTTCGAACCGAACCCCTAAACGCTGAAAACCCGTCGCCAGCGTTCGCCGCAAATCGTGAAGACGCCATGCCGGCAAGGGATCGCCGCCGTCGGCTGCCACCAACTTGTCCAGCTTGTTCTTGCCCTTCGAGTAGGCGGTAAACCCGGCGCCACTCGATGTTGGAAACACGCGACCTTTGCGCGGCCAGCGATCACCCTTTGCCACCTTGTCGAGTTCCGCGATCGCCAGATCGTTCAAGGGCACCATGTTCGGCTCACCGTTCTTTGCCCGGTCGCCGGGTAGGCGCCATTCCCCGTCGGCTCGGTTCAGTTCCTCCCAGTCGAGACTAGTAACTTCCTCTCGTCGCTGACCGGTCGCAATGAGCAGCCGCACGATCGGACCAAAGCAGCGATGCGTCTGTGGCGCGTGCTTCCAAATCCGACCCAACTCGGAGTCGCTCAACCAACGCTCGCGGGCTTTGACAGCGGGCGGAGTCTCCATGCCCTCCATCGGACTCCGTTCAATATCGCCCCGACTTATCGCCCACTTGAACAGCCGACGAAGCACCGCGAACACATTTCGGCGGTTTCCGACCTGATCTGCGGGCATGCGGTCGAACACCAGGACGACATCGGGCCGCGTGATCTTTGGCAGCGGCTTGTCCCGAAGCACCGGCTTCACGTGCAGTCGGAGCGAGCGGGTCACAAGCGTCGTCCATCCCTTGCCGGTACAGGCCGTCGCAAAATGATCCGCATATTTAGAAAAGGCCAGGTCGACCGCCTCACGGCGACGCTGCTGATCGGCAGCAACTGGGTCGACACCTGTTGCGACCATCAAGAGAAGCCGCTCTGCCTCGACCCGCGCGGTCGCCGGAGTCCAGGGAGATCCATGCGCGCCGATGGTGAAGCGGCGCGTCTTCGACTCACGTCCGCCCATCCGATATTGAACCACGTAAGAAGCCGCTCCCGATGAGCTCGTCCTGAGCCCGAAGCCCTTCAGATCATCGTCCCACAGGTAGCCCGTAACCTCATGCGCGAGGAGGGAGTCCAATGTCCGCTTGGTGATTTTTCCGGTCGCCATTGCAATACCTCAGGTACCACAAATGTAATCACCGTGCAATCACCGTGACGGAAACCGCCGGATACCTGTTCGCGTAATCGGCGGAGTAACTATCAGAAATATAACGATTCTTGGCAGACAACCACCACCTCAAATGCGGCGGTAACGGAAGTACCATACCTCATGCCCCTGTCGGCGCGCCTTGCGTTCGTATCGGGTCTCGGGCCAGTCGGCGGGGCGTTCCAGGAAATCGCGCGCGGTTTGCGCGCGCCAGGTAAAGTCGCGGCGCTGGTTCATCACCATCATCGCCCAGCGGCAATAGGTTGGGTCGTCGGTGCCGAGGCGGAATTCGCCGCCGGGCTTGAGCTTGGCGGCGATCAGGTCGAGCGGGCCGTGGTTGACCATGCGGCGCTTGGCGTGGCGTGCTTTGCGCCACGGATCGGGGTGGAGCAGGTACAGCCGGTCGAGCGAGGCGTCGGGCAGGCGTTCGACGACTTCGAGCGCGTCGCCCATGTGAAGCCGCACGTTCTCCAGCGCGCCGTCGCGAATGTGGTTGAGCGCGCCGACCACGCCGTTGAGGAACGGCTCGCAGCCGATGAAGCCGTGAGTCGGGCGCATCGCGGCTTGGCCGGCGAGATGCTCGCCCGCGCCGAAGCCGATCTCCAGTTCTAGCGGGCAGTCTTCGCCGAACAGGGTTAGCGCGTCGATCGGACCAGTCTCGGGAACGCTGACGCGCGGTAGCAAATCCTCGACCAGCGCGGACTGGCCTTGCCGCAATTTGTGGCCCTGACGGCGCCCGTAGAGGCGGCGGATGGTGATTGGGTCGTTCATGATCGCGCGGCGATAGCGAAGCTGTCGCGTCCCGTCACCCTTCCGCTGCGGAGACATTCGCGCGGCCAGCCGTTGCGCTCGCTACAACAGGGAAGGACGGGTTTTGGCGGAAGAGGCAGGCGGCGTCGACGATCTCAAGGCGGCGAACGCGAAGGAGTTGCACCGGGCGATTCGCGAGGAGGGCGAGGACGAGCTTCGCCGCCCGCTTGCGTCGCTGTTCTGGTCGGGCATCGCGGCGGGGCTGGCGATCAACGCCTCGCTGCTGGCGGAGGGCGTGCTGTACCAGAAACTGCCGGGGGGCGCGTGGCGCGATCTGGTGGTGGCGATGGGCTATCCGGTCGGCTTCCTGATCGTGATCCTCGGGCGGATGCAATTGTTCACCGAGAGCACGATCACTGCGGTGCTACCGCTGGTCAGCGATCCGACGCGCGAATCGCTGCTGCGCACGCTTCGGCTGTGGGGCGTGGTGCTCGGCGCCAATCTGATCGGTACCGCGACCGGCGCGGCGGTGATCGCGTTCGGCGGGCTCGGCTCGGTAGGCGCGCACGACGCGATGATCGCGGTGGCGCTGTCGATCCTCGACCATTCGCCGTTCGCGACGTTGGTCAATGCGGTGCCGGCGGGGTTCCTGATCGCGATTCTCGCCTGGTCGCTGCCCAATGCGCGCGAACAATCCTTCCTCGTCATCTTCGCGGTGACATGGGTGGTGGCGATCGGCGGCTTCTCGCATTCGGTGGTCGGATCGAGCGAGGCGTTCCTGCTGTTCTATACCGGCCACGCCGATGCGCTGCGCACGGTGTTCGGGCTGATCGTGCCGGCGGTGGTGGGCAATCTGATCGGCGGGGCGGGAATCTTCGCGCTGCTCGCGCACGGGCAGGTGCGCGGCGAGATGACCGAGGAGACGCGGCGGCAACGCCGCGAGGCTCGGAGGCAGCGGCGGCTGGAGCGGCGGGCGGCCGCCGGCGCCAAGGTTATTTGAGGCTGTCGCTGTTCACTTGGATATTGTGCTTTTTGCCCCACGTGGTGGTGCGAGAGGCATAGGGTTCGCTGTTGACGATGGCGAAGGCCTGATCGGGCGGCGGCAGACGGTCGCGTCCTGCATAGGCTGTCGTCACCGCAACATCGTTCAAGGTCAACGACCAGACTGTTGCGTTCCCGTCCTTGTCCTTGCCCAGAAGGGCCGTGATCGGATCGGGACTAACCCAGATGCCGCGCCCGG
>Ga0247735_1000059_pt1 | contig 70611 bp, 70 predicted proteins | sample UWRJL178409R2_FD_180934 | JGI IMG/M metagenome (GOLD analysis project Ga0247735, IMG submission 180934) | Plant litter microbial communities from Arlington Agricultural Research Station in Wisconsin, United States - UWRJ-L178-409R-2 | ecosystem: Environmental > Terrestrial > Plant litter >... | reverse complement strand
GAGTATGTCAAGTTACCGGTAAGGGTCCGGTAACCGGGAATAACATTTCCCACGCAAACAACAAAACCCGTCGTCGTTTCCTGCCAAACCTGCAGCATCACCGCTTCTGGGTTGAAGAAGAGAAACGTTTTGTTCGTCTGCGCGTATCTGCCAAAGGCATGCGTATCATCGACAAGCGCGGCATCACTGTCGTTCTTGCTGAACTCCGTCGCGACGGCAAAATTTAAGGGAGAAAGTCATGCGTGAATTGATCCGTTTGGTGTCGAGCGCTGGTACAGGCCATTTCTACACCACCGATAAGAACAAGCGCACCACTCCGGATAAAATCGAAATCAAAAAATTCGATCCGCGGGTTCGCAAGCACGTGATCTACAAAGAAGCCAAAATCAAGTAATTGATTTTTCTTCTTATGAAAAAGGCCCGTATCTCACGATACGGGCCTTTTTTATTTGTGCAGCATTAGGCGCATAGGACCTGTGGGAGCGACCGGGGTGGCGCTCCACCTTGCTCGCGAAGGCAATATCACAGCCTCCAAAAGTGTCTTAGGATTTAACGGCCTCTTCGCGAGCAAGCTCGCTCCCACGTGTTTTACTGAACTTGCTTAACCAAAGCTGAACGCCGCAATACGACCCGCACCGTCAATGTCCGCGGTGATCCGATCGATGTCGAACTCCCGGCTGACGAAATCCTTCGAGCTGACGACGCGGTCGCGGGCCGTCAATTCGCTGATATACGCCTTGACGGTGGGTACGTAGCGGCTGCCGATCAGGTAGTGCAGTTGCTGGGTGATTTCTTCATTGGTCATGACCATAGTCCTTTATGTGTGTTGAATGTCCCTCATGGACAGCATCAGCATCCCCGCAACAAACCGGCAAAGTGCATTACATAGTTAGGCCTTTGCCTCGAAAACCACATAAATTTTCCTGCAGGGCTCCAGCACTTCCCAGGTCCCCCTGAACCCCGCCGGGATCACAAAGCGATCGCCTGCGCGCAGGGTTTTCGACTGGCCTTGCTCGTCGCGCAGCACCGACACACCCTGAACGATTTCGCAGTACTCATGCTCGGTGTAGTTGACCGACCACTGGCCGACTTCGCCTTCCCACACACCCGCGTTCATCTGTCCGCACGGGCTGTTGTAGTGGTTGTAGACGGTCTGTTCGGGGTCGCCTTTGAAGACTTTTTCCGGGGCAGGGCGATAGTGCTCGGGGGCGGTACCAGCCTCACTGAAGTCCACGATGCTTTCGATAGTCATTTCTTCCCCTCGCGGTAGATGGAGTGTTGATGATTTGACGCGGCATTAAGGCAATGGTGCCAATAGAGCGACCGGCATGTTGTATAAAACGAACATTAAGCCACCATTTCGGGGCGTTTCCGCCTGCGCTGTCAAAGATAATGGAAATCGCCGGATCACTGGTTTAGGGTGGTGAGTGCCGTTGCCTGAGCGCGCCGAATTGCAGATGACCTGTCTTTACCTCTGATTCGCCGCCCCTGCACACCTTAATCGATAGAGCGGAGGACATACGAATGACCACCCTGAGCCATGCTGACTGGGAAAAACGCGCCAAGGACCTGAAGATTGAGGGCCGCGCGTTTATCAATGGCGAATACACCGACGCTGCATCTGGCGAGACCTTCGAATGCATCAGCCCGGTTGACGGCCGCCTGCTGGCCAAAGTCGCCAGCTGCGACACCGCCGACGCCCAGCGTGCGGTCGAAAGCGCGCGCAAAACCTTCAATTCGGGTGCCTGGTCGCGCCTGGCACCCGTCAAGCGCAAGGCGGCCATGCTGCGCTTCGCTGCCCTGCTGAACAAGAACGTCGAAGAGCTGGCCCTGCTGGAAACCCTCGACATGGGCAAGCCTATCAGTGACTCCTTCAGCATCGACATCCCCGGCGCTGCCCAAGCCTTGAGCTGGAGCGGCGAGGCCATCGACAAGCTATATGACGAAGTCGCCGCAACCCCCCACGACCAGCTCGGCCTGGTCACCCGCGAAGCCATCGGCGTGGTGGCGGCTATCGTGCCGTGGAACTTCCCGCTATTGATGGCCTGCTGGAAACTCGGCCCGGCGCTGTCCAGCGGTAACTCGGTGGTGCTCAAGCCTTCGGAAAAATCTCCGCTGACCGCGATTCGCATTGCTCAGCTGGCGATTGAAGCGGGCATCCCGGCAGGCGTGCTCAACGTCGTTCCAGGTTACGGCCACACTGTCGGCAAGGCGCTAGCCCTGCACATGGATGTGGACACCGTCGTATTCACCGGCTCGACCAAAATTGCCAAGCAGCTGCTGGTCTATTCCGGCGAATCGAACATGAAGCGCGTCTGGCTGGAAGCCGGCGGCAAGAGCCCGAATATCGTGTTCGCCGATGCTCCGGACTTGCAGGCTGCGGCTGAATCCGCCGCCAGCGCCATCGCCTTCAATCAGGGCGAAGTCTGCACCGCAGGTTCGCGTCTGCTGGTAGAGCGTTCGATCAAGGACACATTCCTGCCGATGGTGATCGAGGCCCTCAAGGGCTGGAAGCCCGGCAATCCACTGGACCCGGCTACTACAGTCGGTGCACTGGTCGACACTCAACAGATGAATACCGTGCTGTCGTACATCGAAGCCGGTCATTCGGACGGCGCCAAGCTGGTGGTAGGCGGCAAGCGCATTCTTCAGGAAACTGGCGGCACTTACGTTGAGCCGACAATTTTCGATGGCGTGACCAATGCCATGAAGATCGCCCAGGAAGAAATTTTTGGCCCGGTATTGTCGGTGCTGACCTTCGACACCGCCGAAGAGGCGATTCAGATCGCCAATGACACGCCTTACGGGCTGGCTGCTGCGGTCTGGACCTCCAATCTGTCCAAGGCCCACCTGACCGCCAAAGCGTTGCGGGCCGGCAGCGTGTGGGTCAACCAGTACGACGGCGGCGACATGACCGCGCCGTTCGGTGGCTTCAAGCAATCGGGCAACGGCCGGGACAAATCCCTGCATGCGTTCGACAAATACACCGAACTGAAAGCGACGTGGATCAAGTTGTAACAGCCACCACCGATCCCGTTGGAGCGAGGCTTGCCCGCGAATCAAGCGCCTCGGTATGCCAGATATACCGAGTTATCGTTCTTCGCGGGCAAGCCTCGCTCCAACAGGTGATCACTATCTTCTGTACAAAGCCGGGCTCCGATAAGGAGCCCGGCTTTGTCGTCTTGGCCCTTTGATCCACAGGAGCGCGGAATGCGTTGGGGTACTTATTTTGCGGTGCTGGCATCTGTGCTGTCCGTCGGCCTCGCACTGGGCGTCAGCATGCCTCTGGTGTCGCTGCGGCTGGAAAGCTGGGGCTATGGCTCGTTTGCCATTGGCGTGATGGCAGCGATGCCTGCAATCGGGGTGCTACTCGGCGCCAGCCTGGCCAGTGGCTTGGCGGCACGTTTTGGCACGGCGGCGTTGATGCGCTACTGCCTGTGGGCCGGGGCGTTGTCGGTTGGTTTGCTGGCGTTGCTGCCCTATTACACCGTGTGGCTGATCCTGCGCCTGATGCTCGGGGTGATTCTGACCATCGTGTTTATCCTCGGCGAAAGCTGGATCAATCAACTGGTGATCGAGAAATGGCGCGGCCGACTGGTGGCGTTGTATGGCAGCACCTATGCCTTGTGCCAGCTGGCGGGCCCCTTGCTGCTGGGCGCGCTGGGTACCGAGCACGACACCGGCTTTTGGGTGGGCGTCGGCCTGCTGGTGTGCTCACCACTCCTGCTGCTGGGCCGTAACGGCGCGCCCAGTGCCGATGCTTGCCGGGTTACCTTCGTTGATTTGGTCGGCTTCTGCCGCTCCATGCCGGCCATCGCCTGGGCGGTCGCGTTGTTTGCGGCTTTCGAAGCGTTGATCCTGACGTTGTTGCCTATTTACTGCCTGCGCCAGGGTTTCACCCCGGAAATCGCCTTGGCGATGATCAGCACTGTAGTGGTAGGCGACGCGTTGCTGCAGCTGCCGATTGGCGCACTCGCTGACAGGGTTTCGCGGCGCACGCTGTTTTCCGGCTGCGCGATGGCCTTGATGGTGTCGAGCCTGCTGGTCCCGCTACTGGTCGATACCGTGCTGATCTGGCCGCTGTGGGTGCTGTTCGGCGCCAGTGCCGGAGGTTTGTTCACCTTGTCGCTGATCCTGATCGGCGAGCGCTATCGCGATGACGCACTGGTGCGCGCCAATGCTCATGTGGCGCAACTCTGGGGCATTGGCTGCCTGCTGGGCCCGCTGGCGGCGGGAGCAGGCAGCCAGTGGATCAGCGGCCAGGCGTTGCCGCTGTTGATGGCCGCTGGCGCATTCGGGCTGGTGCTGCTGTCGCAGCGGCGCGGGGCATTCGGATCGCAGCCGGTTGCTAGCGCCTAAAGCATCTTCTCCAGGCCAACCGCCCGGCTGAACCAGGCATTGAAGCGCCGCCACTTGTCGCCGGGCTCTTTGTGCAAAGTGTGAATTTTGCCGTTGTCTTCGGTAACCCACACCACTTGCCCGTCTTGCAGTTTGGCCTGATAGCTCAGGTCTGGCGCCATACCTTGCAAGGCCAGCTCGCGCAGGTCTTCGGTCAGTTGCGGACTGTCCACCAGGACGCCGACCTCTGTGTTCCACAGCACTGAGCGCGGATCGAAGTTGAACGAACCGACGAAAGATTTCTGTCGATCAAAGATCATCGCCTTGCTGTGCAGACTGGAGTCCGAGCCGCCGCCAAAAGTGCCTTTGCTGAACAGATGAGGCCCGCTGCCGCCGCTACCGCTACTCGGATCTCCGGGTTGACGGCGCAGCTCGAACAGCTTCACGCCATGCTCCAGCAGCTCTTGACGATAAGGCGCATAACCTCCGTGCACGGCCGGGACGTCGGTGGCTTCGAGCGAATTGGTCAGCAAGCTCACGGCAACGCCCGCATCGGCGCGGCCGGTGAGGTAATGCAGGCCTTCTTCGCCTGGCACAAAGTAAGCCGAGACCAAAATCAGTTCCTGCTTAACGTTGGCCAGTTCCGGCACCAGTTGAGTGGTCAGCAGCAAATGGGGGTCAGGCTCGCCACGGGCCAAGACTTTGGTCGGGGCATCCCACAGCGCCTGGTTGTGAGCCCAGACCAGCTCATTGAGCCAGATTTTCATACGCGGCTGGGTCTGATACGCCATCAGCCGATCATAAAGCGCATGGTGCTTTTGCCTCGAGTCCTCCAGCGAAGCTTCAAGGCGCTTGCGCGACTTGGCCAGGTCGCGGACGGTTGGCAAGAAGTACATGAACTCGGCGATAGGCTTGCTCAGGGTGCTGTTCCAGTACTGGTCGAAGCTGTGCCCGAGCTGTTGAGCCACCGGACCGACGCTGAGCATGTCGATATCGGTGAAGTTGAGGTTTTCTTCCGCGTCGAAATATTCGTCCCCCAAATTGCGCCCGCCGACAATCGCCGCACTGCTGTCCGCCAGGAATAATTTGTTGTGCATGCGCCGGTGCTGGCGGGACAGGTTGAACAACCGGCCCATGGTGCGAGTAACACCAGTTTCACGCCCCAGGCTCTGGGGGTTGAACAGGCGAATCTGGATGTTCGGATGCGCCGCCAGTGTGGCGATAGCCTGATCCAGACCATCACTGGTGGTGTCATCAAGCAGAATGCGCACCCGCACGCCGCGGTCGGCAGCTTTGAGCAGTTCGTCGATCAGCGCCCGGGTACTGAGGCCGTCATGGACGATGTAGTACTGCAAATCCAGACTGCTGCGCGCATTGCGAATCAGCTCAGCGCGAGCCATGAAGGCTTCGGTGCTATTGGACAGCAAACGGAAACCCGAGCGGCCTTCGTGGGGCATCGCCATGGATTGAATCGAACGGCCGAAAGCCGAGTCCGTAGGTGGCAACGCCTGGCTCGGTTCGTTTGGGACGCTGGTATGGGCGCAGCCACTGAGAGACAACACAACCAACAGACAGAAGGGCAGTGCCCATGCGTTCTTCAAATTAATCACCCGGAAGGTACAACATGGCGATATGACCGCTAAAAGCCGGGAAAAGTTACCCAATGCGGATCATTCTTCTTCGATCAACCTGAAGATGGTTGCCCCCACCTTGCGCACCGCAGCCTCAACCTCGGGAGAGGGTTTGGCGGCAAAATTCATGCGCAGACAATTACGGTACTTGCCTGAAGCGGAAAAAATGCTGCCGACCGCGATCTGCACGTTTTGCGCGAGCAATGCGCGGTTGAGCCGCAGCGTATCAAAATCCTCCGCCAGTTCGATCCACAGCATGAAACCGCCTTGAGGACGGCTGACTCTCGTACCTTCCGGGAAGTAGCGCATCACCCAATCGATCATCTGGTCACGGCCGCGCTGGTACTGGGTACGCATGCGCCGCAGATGCGGCTCGTAATGTCCGTTGGCGAGAAAATCGGCAACCGCCAACTGCGGCTGTGGCGCGGTGGAACCAGTGCCGATGTATTTCATGTGCAGCACCCGCTCAAGGTAACGACCGGGGGCAACCCAGCCCACCCGCAAACCCGGAGCCAGGGTCTTGGAAAACGAACTGCAGAGCAGCACACGGCCATCCTCGTCGAAGGATTTGATGGTGCGCGGGCGCGGATAGCTGAACGCCAGATCGCCATACACATCATCTTCAATGATCGCCACATCAAATCGCTGGGCCAGGGTCAGTAGGGCACGCTTGCGGTTTTCGGGCATGACGTAGCCCAAGGGGTTGTTGCAGCTGGGGGTCAACTGTATGACTTTGATCGGCCACTGCTCCAGCGCCAGCTCCAGCGCCTCAAGGCTGATACCGGTCAGGGGATCGGTGGGGATCTCCAGCGCTTTCATGCCGAGGCCCTTGAGAGTCTGCATCGCGCCGAAGAAACTTGGCGAGTCCACTGCAACAATATCCCCCGGCTCACAGATCGCCCGCACGCTGGCCGACAGTGCTTCATGGCAACCGGCGGTAATCAGCAGGTCATTGGCGGTCAGATTGCAGCCCGAGTCCAGCAGCACCCGAGCGATCTGCTCACGAAGTGTCTGGTTACCCTGAATGCTGTCGTAATACAGAGCGGACAAGCCTTCATCCCTGGCGATTTTGCCGAAGGCGCGCATCAATGGCCGCAAGGTCGGGCTGGTGACGTCAGGCATACCGCGACCCAGTTGCACCAAACCGGGGATGGTCTTGGTGCGCATCAGGTCCAGCACCTGATCCCACTGGGAAATATCCACCGGCCGTTGCGCCGGGCGACCGATCACCGGCAACGCCGGAACAGCACGGCTGGCCGGGACAAAATAGCCGGACTTGGGCTTGGGAAGCGCGAGGCCGTTGTCTTCCAGGACGCGATACGCCTGCTGCACTGTGCTCAGACTCACGCCGTGCTCGACGCTCAGTGCCCGCACTGAAGGCAGCCGGTCGCCGGGCCGATAGAAGCCGTTTTCAATGCGGGTGCCAAGCAATTCGGCAAGATTGACGTAGAGGGTCACGGGCATACTCTCGATAATTTGGACAGGTAAAGCCATACAGATATGCGAAAAATACAGCATTCAGCCGTCTTTCTGAAAGCTCTGTATGCAAATAAATACATTTGATTGGATCTGTAATGGTTCAGCTCGCCGATTCATCATGTACTCACACCACAACATGATGAGGGTTGGGAAAATGAACGGGTTCAGCGATGTGCGGTTAACGCTTTACAGCCAGGAATTGAGCGAAGGGCGAGCAGTGGTCATGAAGACCACACGCGCACCGAAGCTCGGCCGCTGGGCGCTCTACCGTCACCGCTGGATGTCTCGGAAAGTGCTGCTCAGCCTGACGGAAGACGAACTGCGCGATATCGGCCTGACTGGCGGGCAGGCGATGCGCGAGGGCTTGAAAGCGTTCTGGAGGGAGTGAGGAAATCATGTTGGAGCGAGGCTTGCCCGCGAATAACGATGACGCGATCTATCAGGCATACCGAGGTGACTGGTTCGCGGGCAAGCCTCGCTCCAACAGAACCGTGCCCGTGCTCACCTCAATTCCTTCAAACGATGCCACAACATCCCCAGCGCCAGCAGCGGCGAGCGCAGGTGTTTGCCGCCCGGGAAGGTGATGTGCGGGACCTTGGCGAACAATTCGAAACCATCGCTGTGCTGACCGGCGATGGCTTCGCCCAGCAGTTTGCCCGCCAGATGCGTGGCGTTCAGCCCATGGCCGGAATACGCCTGGGCATAAAACACGTTGGGCTGATCCTTGAGCCGCCCGATCTGAGGCAGCCGGTTAGCGCCGATGCCGATCATGCCGCCCCATTGATAATCGATCTTCACGCCAGCCAACTGCGGAAATACCTTGAGCATCTTCGGCTGCATATAGGCCCCGATGTCTTGCGGATCACGCCCGGAATAATGGCAAGCACCTCCGAAAAGCAACCGGCGATCCGCCGAAAGCCTGAAGTAATCCACAGTGACGCGCTGATCACAGACCGCCATGTTTTGCGGCAATATCTGCCTGGCCTGATCCTCGCTCAACGGCTCGGTCGCGATGATGTAACTGCCAGCAGCCAATACCTTGCCGCTCAATTGCGGATTCAGGTCATTCAAATAAGCGTTGCAGCCCAGCACCAGGGTTTTTGCCCGCACCACGCCTTGTGCCGTGTGGACTTTGACCTGTGGGCCGTAATCGATGCGGGTCACTGCCGACTGCTCGAAGACCTGGACACCCAGCGATTGCGCCACAGCAGCCTCGCCCAATGCCAGGTTGAGCGGGTGCAGATGGCCGGAACCCATGTCGATCATGCCACCCACATAGCGATCAGAACCCACGACGCTGTGCATTTCGCTGGCTTGCAGCAATTGCAGCGGATGGCGGTAGCCCAGGCTGCGCAGCTCCTCGGCATCTTGCGCCAGGCCAACCAGATCACGGGGCTTGTTCGCCAGATCGCAATATCCCCAGGTCAGGTCGCAATCGATGCCATAACGCTCGACACGCTGGCGCACAATTTCCACGGCCTCAAGGCCCATCAGCTTGAACTGACGAACACCTTCGGCTCCCACCACGTCAGCAAACTGATCCAGCCCATGGCCTACGCCGCGAATCAGCTGTCCGCCATTGCGGCCGCTGGCTCCCCAGCCGATTTTGCGGGCTTCAAGCAATGCCACGCTCAAACCTCGTTCGGCCAGTTCGATGGCGGTGTTCAACCCGGAGAACCCACCACCTACCACGCACACGTCGACCTGCAACTCACCCTGTAGCAACGGGTAATCCGGCTGTGAATGGCTGCTGGCGGCGTAATAGGAGGCAGCGTGTTGCGCGCCGGTGGTCGCAGATTGAACGCGGGCGTTCATAAGGTTATCCCGTTGCAGGTGTCTGAAAACGTCAGGGAGGATAAGCCGCGGATCCGCCGACGGGCAAGGTTCGGTCCGGCGGCGCTGTATTGGCGGGGGTATCTGAGGCAGAATCGCGCCCATTCACAGCGGGTAGGCTTCAATGAGTTGTAACAGTCAGAAAATTCGGACATTGCGCCAACAGATTCCCTCTTTCGAGTGCGTACCTGGCTGCCATGACTGCTGCGGCCCGGTTACGACTTCGCCGGAAGAAATGTCCCGCCTGCCGCGCAAGACCGCTGCGGAGCAGGACGCCGCCATGGACGAACTCAACTGCGTACACCTGGGACCTGAAGGCTGCACGGTCTACGACGAACGCCCGCTGATCTGCCGACTGTTCGGCACCACGCCAACCCTGCCATGCCCCAACGGTCGGCGGCCGGTGGAGCTGATTCATCCACGGGTTGAAAAGCAGATCCATGAGTACATGTCGTCGACCCGACAGGTGTTGGTTTAGACGTCTCAACACCATTTACTGTAGGAGCTGCCGAAGGCTGCGAATCGCGGTATGTCAGATATATTGCCTTCGCAGCCTTCGGTAGCTCCGACAAAAGCAAGCCTAATCCGCAATCGGCAGATTAAGACTCTCTTTCACCTCTTCCATCACGATATAGCTCTTGGACTCCCGAACATGGGGCAGTTTGAGGAGGATGTCGCCCAGCAGCTTGCGGTACGACGCCATCTCCGAGATGCGTGCCTTGACCAAGTAATCGAAATCCCCAGAGACCAGATGGCATTCCAGAACGTGGGGCAGTTTGAGCACCGCGCGGCGGAATTCCTCGAAGGTGTCGCCTGACTTGTAGTCCAGGCTGATCTCAACGAACACCAACAGGCTAGCCTTCAGTGCTTGCGGGTTCAGGCGGGCGTTGTAGCCCATGATAATGCCCTCGCGCTCCAGCCGCCGGACCCGTTCGGTACAAGGCGTGGTCGACAATCCCACCCGCTCGCCGAGCTCAGTGAACGAGATTCTGCCGTCTGCCTGGAGGATGCGTAGGATACTGCGATCAATCTTGTCCAGCTCGCGTTTGGACTGATGCTGAGTTCGCATACGTTAACCACCTCTATCAAAGGCTTCTTTGCCGAGAATTACCGCCGAATATAGGTGGTTATATAGTGAAAAGCACTGCCCTTGCCTGCATATACTGCCCACATCCTTGCTCAAAACTTCAAAACGTCAGCGGATATCCGCGATGGGGTAAATCGACATGCGCGTTCTGGTCCTTGGTAGTGGTGTGATAGGTACGACAAGTGCCTATTATCTGGCGCGCGCAGGCATGCAGGTGACTGTAGTCGATCGCCAGCCAGCAGCGGCAATGGAAACCAGCTTTGCCAATGCCGGGCAGGTGTCGCCGGGTTATGCATCGCCCTGGGCCGCACCTGGCGTACCGCTCAAAGCCATCAAATGGCTGTTGCAGCGTCATGCACCGTTGGCAATCAAAGCCACAGCGGATATCGACCAATACCTGTGGATGGCGCAAATGCTGCGCAACTGCACGGCCAGTCGCTATGCCGTCAACAAAGAGCGCATGGTGCGCTTGTCCGAATACAGCCGCGACTGCCTTGACGAGCTGCGCGCTGAAACCGGCATCGCTTACGAAGGCCGCACCCGGGGCACCACTCAGTTGTTCCGCACTCAAGAGCAACTGGACAACGCCGCCAAGGATATCGCCGTTCTTCAGCAGTCAGGTGTGCCCTACGAATTGCTCGACCGTGCCGGTATTGCCCGTGTCGAACCAGCCCTGGCAGGGGTGACCAACATTCTGGCGGGCGCATTGCGTCTGCCCAACGACCAGACCGGCGATTGCCAGATGTTCACCACGCGCCTAGCTGACATGGCTGCGAATCTGGGTGTCGAATTCCGTTATAACCAGTCCATCGAGCGCATCGACTTTGCAGGCGATCGCATCAATGGTGTGTGGATCGACGGCAAGCTGGAAACCGCCGACCGCTACGTCCTGGCGCTGGGCAGTTACTCGCCGCAGTTGCTCAAGCCACTGGGTATCAAGGCACCGGTTTATCCACTCAAGGGTTACTCGCTGACTGTACCGATCACTGACCCGGCGATGGCCCCGACTTCGACTATCCTCGACGAGACTTACAAAGTCGCAATCACCCGCTTCGACAATCGCATCCGGGTGGGCGGCATGGCTGAAATTGCTGGCTTTGACCTGTCGCTGAATCCGCGTCGGCGCGAAACGCTGGAGATGATCGTCAACGACCTCTATCCTCGCGGCGGTGATTTGCAGCAGGCCGATTTCTGGACCGGTCTGCGTCCGACCACCCCGGACGGCACGCCGATTGTCGGTGCCACACCATTCCGCAATCTGTTTCTCAATACTGGTCACGGCACGCTGGGTTGGACTATGGCCTGCGGGTCGGGCCGTTTGCTTGCCGACCTGATTGCGCGTAAAACCCCGCAGATCAGCGCCGCCGGCCTCGATATTTCTCGTTATGGCAGTACCAAGGAGATCGCGAAAAATGTCCATCCAGCGCCAGCTCACCAATGAGCGCATGAGCCAGATCGTCGTCCACAACGGCACCGTATACCTTGCGGGCCAAGTGGGGGACGACATGGCTGCCGGGATTGAGCAGCAGACTCGGGAAACCCTGGGCAGCATTGAGCGCTTGCTGGATCTGGCGGGCACCGACAAGAGCCGCATTCTGTCGGTCACGATCTATCTCAAGGACATCGACGCCCACTTTGCTGGCATGAACAGTGTCTGGGACCAATGGCTGCCAAAAGGCGTCGCCCCGGCACGTGCAACCGTTGAAGCCAAACTCTGCGAACCGGAGATTCTGGTTGAGTTGTCGGTTGTGGCGGCGCTGCCGTAGAAGCAAATCAAATCTGTAGGAGTGAGCTTGCTCGCGATAGCATTCTTTCAGGAAAAGAATATGTCGGACCCGCCGACGCCATCGCGAGCAAGCTCACTCCTACAGTTCACCCCTATCCAGCCTAGAATTCCACCATGCGTCCAGCTCGCGCCATCATCGATCTTCAAGCCCTGCGTCATAACTACCAGCTCGCCCGGGAAACCGCAGGCGCCAAGGCGCTCGCCGTTATCAAGGCGGATGCCTATGGGCATGGCGCGGTTCAGGTTGCGCAGGCCCTTGAGCCCGATGCCAACGGTTTTGCCGTTGCCTGTATCGAAGAGGCGCTGGAGTTGCGCGCAGCCGGCATCCGCGCGCCGATCCTGCTGCTCGAAGGTTTTTTCGAAGCCGATGAGCTGGATTTGATCGTCGAGCATGACTTCTGGTGCGTGGTGCATTCGTTATGGCAGTTGGAAGCCATTGAACAGGCCAACGTGCGCAAGCCTTTGGTGGTGTGGCTCAAGCTGGATTCGGGTATGCATCGCGTCGGTCTGCATCCCAAAGATTTTCAGGCGGCTTATCAGCGTCTGCTGGCCAGCGGCAAGGTGGCGAAGATTGTGCTCATGAGCCATTTCGCTCGCGCCGATGAGCCCGATTGCCCCTGCAGCACCGAGCAGTTGGCCGTATTCGAAGCCGCACGCCAAGGCATGGCCGCAGAAATCAGCCTGCGTAATTCGCCCGCAGTCATGGCATGGCCGAACGTGCCCAGCGACTGGGTCCGCCCCGGCATCATGCTCTACGGCGCAACGCCATTCGATCAACCTCAAGCAGTGGCCGATCAGTTGCAGCCGGTGATGACCCTGGAATCTAAAGTCATCTGCATGCGTGAATTGCCTGCCGGGGAGCCGGTCGGCTATGGCGCGACCTTCATCACCGAGCGCGCCAGCCGCATCGGCGTGGTCGCTATGGGTTATGCCGATGGTTATCCGCGCGAAGCTGCCACGGGTACGCCGGTGTGGATCGACGGGCAGCCGAGCCAGCTGCTGGGCCGGGTCTCCATGGACATGCTGTGCGTAGACTTGAGTCATCTTCCGGCTTCAGGCCTGGGCAGCAGGGTAGAGCTGTGGGGCAAAAACGTCCTGGCCAGCAAAGTAGCCGCTCACGCAGGGACCATTCCGTATCGCATCTTCTGCAATTTGCGGCGGGTGCCGAGGGTTTATCAGGGCACCTGATAACTGATACACGCCTGGCATTGGCTGTGTCTGTACGGGCGTCATCGCGGGCAAGCGCGCTCCTACAGGCGCCTTGTCCGTAGGAGCGCGCTTGCCCGCGAGACGTCATTGGCCGTTATACAAATCGATAAGACGAATACCTGAACTCCCGCCAGTCCCCTCAACGATTAGTAACCAGCCCAAGTGTTGTAAATACTGAACGCTATTGCCATCATGGCGCTCAACTCGACCTTACTGACTGATTAGGGGGACTGCCGCATTGGACGTCGGTGAACGGCTGCAATCCATTCGCAAACTCAAGGGTCTGTCCCAGCGCGAACTTGCCAAACGAGCAGGTGTGACCAACAGCACTATCTCGATGATCGAAAAAAACAGCGTAAGCCCATCGATCAGTTCACTGCGCAAAGTGCTCGGCGGCATTCCCATGTCCATGGTGGAGTTCTTTTCCGAAGAACTTGAGCAGGAAAACCCCACGCAGATCGTCTATAAGGCCAGCGAGCTGATCGATATCTCGGACGGCGCAGTCACCATGAAGCTGGTGGGCAAGGCGCATCCCAGCCGGGCCATCGCGTTTCTCACCGAGATTTACCCGCCAGGTGCCGATACTGGCGACGAAATGCTGGTTCACGAAGGCGAAGAGACCGGCATCCTGGTGGAGGGCCGTCTGGAGCTGGTCGTCGGGCTGGATACTTATATTCTCGAAGCGGGCGACAGCTACTACTTCGAGAGCACCAAGCCTCATCGCTTCCGTAACCCGTTTGATGTCCCGGCGCGACTAATCAGCGCAGCCACCCCGGCCAACTTCTGAGTCAGAGGCCCTGCAAACTCAGGGCCTAGGCGAATAAATCGGCATATCGAGCCGATAGCTAATAACCTTTCTTATTGCAGGGTTGTTTCGGACTCTCAGACGAGGGGCTATACTTTCGCCGCCTGCTAAACCGTGGCAGGCGAGCGTGAATAGTCACCATGAGGGTGTGAGCGTGAACCTAACTAATAAGATGCTTGCAGTTGCTGCCGCGCTGGCTTTTTGGGCGTTTAACGCTCAGGCGGCGACCAATGACGAGATTGCCAAGCGGCTTGAGCCGGTCGGCCAGGTCTGCGTTCAGGGCAAGGAATGCGCAGGCATGGAAGTCGTCGCCGCAGCAGGGGGCGGTGGCGCGAAATCTCCGGACGATGTCATTGGCAAACACTGCAACGCCTGCCATGGCTCGGGCTTGCTGAATGCGCCAAAAATCGGCGACACCGCTGCCTGGAAAACCCGCGCCGATGAGCAGGGCGGGCTGGATGGCTTGCTGGCCAAGGCGATTACCGGCATCAACGCCATGCCACCCAAAGGCACTTGCGCCGACTGCTCGGACGAAGAGCTGAAGGGCGCGATTCAGAAGATGTCGGGGTTGAAGTAAAGCCGCACTACGCATAACCCTGTGGGAGCGGTGCTTGCCCGCGATGGACGACGACTCGGTCTATGCCTGCAAATCAGGTTGACCTTATCGCGGGCAAGCACCGCTCCCACAAGTACTCATCGCACCCGCTAACTTCTGCAACTGCGCCCTGCGCTCCTCCATCGGCAACGCCCCCAGCCGCTCTACTTCGGTATAAAACGCTGGCCAGTCGCCGTTCACCTTTTTGAATAGCGCCTCGAAGGCCGGTACCCATTGGGTATACAGCCCGAAAGGCAATAGTTTGGCGTTATTCAGAGGCGAGTTGATCCAGGCGTCATAACGCTTGTCGCCCGGCCATCGCTGATCACGCAGGTCGCGGTATTCCTTGCGCAGCCTTTCAAACTCGGCAGCCTTGCGCTGGCGCATCAGTTCAGCGCTCAACGGCTCACGGTAAAGCAGCCTGAGACGTTCCCGTGTCGCGATCACCAACCGGGTCAGTGCTTCGATCTGCTCAGACTGCTGGTCGGTCTGTGCCGCCAAGCCTCGCGCCGCACGCCATTGCCGCGCACCTTGTTCCTCCACAAAGCGCGCATAGGACTCGTTGAACTCCGTGTCGTCCTTCACGTAGAAACGCTGATGGGCCAACTCATGGAAGATCAACGCCGCCAGACGTTCGTCCCCCCATCCCAGCATCGAACTCAGGATCGGGTCATTGAACCAGCCAAGGGTCGAATAGGCCTCGACGCCGCCGATAAATACGTCCTTGCCTGCCTGACGCTGCAGTGCCGCTGCGCCTCGCGCGCCACCCACGCTGTAATACCCGCGATAAGCCACGCAGCCCGCAATCGGGAAGCAATGAGTAATCGGTTGCAGGGAAAACTCTGGCGTAGCAAACACGTTCCAGACCACGTACGGGCGCTTGATGTCGGCATACAATCGGTAGCTCTGGTTATCGGGCAGGTGCAACTGGCTGCTGGCGAACGTCCGCGCCAGCTGCGCCTGGGCCAGGTGCTGGCGCAGTTTGGGTTCGCGGCTGGGGTCAGCGATCACATCTTCGACCGGCTCCCGAGCGGCGAGCAGATGCAACTGGCCGCTGACCAACTGGTCGTAGTAATTGACGCTTGAGCAACCGCCCAACAGCAGCAAGACCAGTGCGGACAAGCTACGGCGCAGACGTAAAAGATTGAGACCGGGCATGGATCGCCTTAAAGTTCGAAACATCACCCGTTATGCCGGACACCCTGGGCATGACGCAACCACCATCGCGTTCCGTTCACATCGAGCCGACCATGCGCCCTCTATTGATAATCCTAGGATTGACCACCCTCGCCGGATGCGCAGGCCCGCTGCCCGCCGTCGACCCGCAGCAGGCCTGGGTGGACATGCGCACCAGGACCGGCAAACTCGTGATGGCTGACAAAGTCGACGGTCAGACCACTTACGATGGACGTTACTTTCAGGTATCACCGGGCAGCCACAAGCTGCAGGTACGCTACGACTATGAGATTCATTACGGACTCTTCACGGCCATAGGCGATGAGTACACCGAACTTACGTGTTTCGTCGAGCTGAAGTACGAACATTTCGCCGCAGGGCAGCGCTATATGATCGAAGTCCGCTCACTGACCAACGATGTCACCGCCGAGCTGCTGGACGCGCAGCGCAAGGTGCTGGCCGAGGAAAGTAGCGTGACCTGTATCTGAGGGTCAGCGATCGTTCTTCTGATAGATGATCTTGCGGGTGCCGTTGTCGCAGCTGCCAACGACCATATTCTGGTCGTGCACTTCATCGTTGGTGACGATTTCCAGTGTGTAGGAGCTGACATTGTTCGCCTGGATCTTGGCTTCGATCTCGGCTTTGAGTTCTTCACAGTCTTTCGGGGCCGCCAAGGCACCGGTGGTCAACGACATGACCACAGCAGCTAATGCAAAACGTTTCATGCTCGACTCCTTCGATACAACTCGCAGCCTGCGCCAGAAAGGCTCTTGCGCCGAAACTGCAACCCTTACTAAACCAACAAGACCCGCTCAAGCCAGGCCTGAGCGGGTCATGGGATGCTGCACGTTGATCAGTTGACCAGAGTAGCGTCCAGCGTGATTTTGGCGTTCAGAACTTTCGACACTGGGCAGCCTTCTTTGGCCATTTTGGTCAGTTTGTCGAATTGCTCCTGAGTAGCGCCGGGCACTTTGGCCTTCAGGGTCAGGTGTACAGCGCTGATCGCGAAACCGCCTTCTACCTGATCCAGCGTCACGTCTGCGGTGGTATCGATGCTTTCTGCGGTGAGATTCTCGCCGCCCAGGATCATCGACAGCGCCATGGAGAAGCAGCCAGCGTGGGCTGCACCGATCAATTCTTCAGGGTTGGTGCCCTTGCCGCCTTCGAAGCGAGCCTTGAAGCCATAGGGCGCTTCACGCAGTACGCCGGTTTCAGTGGAGATACTGCCGATGCCAGTCTTCAGATCGCCTTCCCAATGTGCGGATGCTTTTTTGACAATGCTCATGATGTCTCCTCTTGGATGGTGTACAAGTTTTCACACGTCTATGAAGGTCTGAGGATAGCCGGGTTTATAAAGTTCAATTGTGGGAAAAGGCGACAGCTAAAGTAGTATTTTTCTACTTTAGGGGTTGAATCTGTGAGATATGGCCTTATTCTCACTAGCAACCGCGAGTTTGATCGCTGGCATTTTTGACAAGCCAAGCCAGCCACCAGAACCGCAAAACACTTTCGAGGATCGTTAACGACCTATGAAACGTTTAGCCGATGTGAAGATTTCCACCCTTGATCTGGTGCCAGTGCGCCACGACAAAGGCCCCGCAGAATCTCTGCGCAACTCGCTGAATCTCGCCCAACACGTCGAAAAGCTTGGCTATAACCGCTTCTGGGTTGCCGAGCACCACAACATGGACGGCATCGCCAGTTCGGCCACCTCAGTACTGCTTGCTTATCTCGCTGGCGGCACCTCGACCATTCGGGTCGGGGCGGGCGGCGTCATGCTGCCTAACCATGCGCCACTGGTGATCGCCGAGCAGTTCGGTACGCTGGCTAGCCTGTATCCGGACCGCATCGACCTGGGTCTTGGCCGCGCGCCGGGTTCGGATCAAATGACCGCCCGAGCGCTGCGTCGCGAGCGTTCCGGCAGTGCCGATGACTTTCCGCAGGACGTCGCCGAGCTGATGGCGTATCTGGGTCCGCGTACTCCTGATCAGCGCGTCATTGCCGTGCCGGGTTCAGGCACCAATGTGCCGATCTGGTTGCTGGGCTCGAGCCTGTTCAGCGCGCAGCTGGCAGGACAACGAGGCCTGCCTTATGCGTTTGCTTCGCACTTTGCACCGCGCTACATGCGCGACGCTATCCGGGTCTATCGCGAGCATTTCCAGCCGTCAGCGGTGCTCGACAAGCCTTACGTGATGTTGGGCGTGCCTCTGGTGGCGGCTGATACCGACGAACAGGCGGAATATCTGGCGACCTCGCTCTATCAGCGGATCCTGTCGTTGATGCGCGGCCAGACGCTGATGCAAAAGCCGCCGGTGAAAAGCATGGCCGGTTTGTGGTTGCCACATGAACAGGCAGCCGTTGGCGACTTCCTCGGTCTGGCGATGGTGGGCAGCAAGGAAAAAATCCGCGCCAAGCTGGACGTGCTGCTGGAACAGACAGATGCCGATGAGCTGATCTTCACCTGTGACATGTATGAACACGCCGACCGGCTGCGTTCGTATGAAATCCTGGCCGAGGCAGCGCAGATCTGACCTGTTGGAGCGAGGCTTGCCCGCGAACTGCCCGATGCGGTTAGCCAGATACTCCGCGTTATCGTTATTCGCGGGCAAGCCTCGCTCCAACAGGCAATCTCGAGAGCACAAAAAAACCGACTTCAACGAGTCGGTTTTTTTGTATCTGCAATCGATCAGCCGCGCTGATACACGATTTCCTTGGCACCGCCTTCACAGCTGCCGACAACGGTCTTGTCGGTCACGCTGCCTTTGTCGACGACTTCAAGCGTGTACGAAGCAGCGCCTTTGGCCTGGATCTTCGCGTCAATTTCCGCCTTCAACTCTTCGCACGGTTTACCGGCAGCCATCGCGGTGCCAGCTATGCTCAACAAACCTACCGCCAATAGAAACTTTTTCATGGAAACACTCCTTCGTCAGGCCAAAACAGGTCGCTCATGTCTCGTGTACGTAGAAGGACCTGAAAAAATTTAACCACTTCAACGACTGTTCGCAGCAGCGGACTCTATGTGTCTAGCGCAGGATATGGCATTGAGCCAGTGCAAAAGTTCAGGTCTGGCTTAGCTGTTCGCGATTCGGAAACCAACTTTCAGCGTGACCTGGTAGTGAGCGACCTTGCCGTCTTCGATGTGGCCGCGGGTTTCTGCGACTTCGAACCACTCCAGATGCTTGATGCTTTTGCTGGCTTCAGCCAGCGCATTGTTGATCGCGTCTTCGATGGTGGTGGTAGACGAGCCAACCAGCTCAACTTTTTTGTACGTGTGATGATCAGTCATGGCAGTTCTCCAAAGGGCTCAATACGAGCGTAGCAGTGATGATGCGTATTACCTCTGTGGGGAAAAGCAGCGGAAAAGTTCAGGACTTTGCACAAATGCCACCGCACTTTCCGAAAAGCCTGTAGTCGGAAACAACACACGCCACTCACCATCGCAGGAGAAACATCATGGCTAGCACCTCACTTCGTAAAGCCTCGTTGCAAAGCATGGAAGCGGAAATCGAAAGTCTGCTCAAATCGCTGGAAAGCCTGAAATCCGATGCCTCGGACGAATCGCGCAAGACCCTGAAAACCCTGAAAGCCAACGCTGAAAGCGCGCTGAGCCATTCGCGCAGCCTGCTCAGCGATGTCTACGAAGACGTCAAAGTCAAAACCCGTGAAACCGGCGTCGCGACTCGTGACTACGCTCAGGAACACCCATGGACTACTGCTGGCGTTGCCGTCGGCGCTGTAGGCCTGCTGGCTGCTTACCTGTTGTGCAAACGCGGCAATTGATCGCCGCGCGGCTCTCATCGAGCTAGGGTTTTCCCGAACGTTTCAGCTCATTTTTTAGCCACTTGGCCAATGATTGAGCGCGCCCGTCAGCGGCACGTTTGGGAACCCATAACGCCAGTTGCGCCGGGGTTTCGCTGAAGCCCCATGGCGCAACCAGGCGTCCCGCCCGCAGGTCATCCACGACCAGAGGTTCCGGGGCAATCGCCACACCCAGGCCTGCCACGGCCGCTTCCAGCAAATAATACAAATGCTCGAACCCTTGCCCGTAGCGCAGCGCTTTTGCGTCGATGCCATTTTGCTGCGCCCAGCTGGGCCAGGCCTGTGGACGTGACGTGGTTTGCAGCAGCGTTTCGCCGAGCAGATCCTTGATCGGAGCGTTTTGCAATTGCGCGTACCGGGCGAAATGTGGGCTCAGCACTGGCCCGATTCGCTCGACGGCCAATTCGAACACCTGCATGTCCGCAGGCCAGGGTGGCTCGGCAAATACCAATAAAGCGTCCAACCCGGGACGACGCGGATCGAGATCACCTTCACCGGCCGACAGGTGCAGGCGCAGGTCTGGCAGGTCAGCATTCAAACGGCCCAGACGTGGGATGAACCAACGCGCCAGCAAACTCCCGGAACAGCCCAGCACGAACGGCGCATCGGCGCTGCCCTGGCTGATTTCCGCGCAGACGTTGCGCAGCCTGTCGAATGCGTCGCCACTGGCATCGCGCAGCCGAATACCTGCATCTGTGAGTTTCAGGCCGCGTCCGTCCTTGACGAACAGGGCGATGCCCAAGTGTTCTTCAAGCACTTTCAGCTGGCGGCTAACCGCACCGTGGGTAACGTGCAGCTGTTCAGCCGCCTGACTGACGCTATTGAGCCGGGCGGCAGCTTCAAAGGCACGCAGGGCATTCAGAGGGGGAAGGTCGCGGCTCATGGTATCTGTGAGTTTTCCTGACAGGTTGCAGCGATCTTATCGGTTTTCATCGGCGTCGGCGCTGGTTAAAGTGTGTTCATTGCCGATTCGGCTCACCCATTCGCTTAACGACCCTGGAGGTCACATGACCCAGTCCAATTACAGCAGCGGCCCAGACGCCAATGGCCTGTTCGGCTCATTCGGCGGCCGCTATGTTGCCGAAACCCTGATGCCACTGGTGCTCGACCTGAACCGCGAGTACGAAGCGGCCAAAGCCGATCCAGAGTTCGTCGAGCAGCTCGCCTATTTTCAACGCGATTACATCGGCCGTCCGAATCCGCTGTATTTCGCTGAACGTCTGACCGAGTTCTGCGGTGGCGCGAAAATCTATTTCAAGCGCGAAGAGCTGAATCACACCGGCGCGCACAAGATCAACAACTGCATTGGCCAGGTGCTGCTCGCCAAGCGCATGGGCAAAAAGCGCCTGATCGCTGAAACCGGCGCTGGCATGCACGGTGTGGCAACTGCCACGGTAGCGGCACGTTTCGGCCTGCCATGCGTGATCTACATGGGCGCCACCGACATCGAGCGGCAGCAGGCCAACGTCTTCCGTATGAAGTTGCTGGGCGCTGAAATAGTCCCGGTCACTTCAGGCACCGGCACCCTCAAAGATGCCATGAACGAAGCCCTGCGCGACTGGGTCACCAACGTCGATGACACCTTCTACCTGATCGGCACCGTGGCTGGCCCGCACCCGTATCCGGCGATGGTTCGCGACTTCCAGTCGATCATCGGCAAGGAAACCAAAGCCCAACTGCAGGAAAAAGAAGGCCGTCTGCCCGACAGCCTGATTGCTTGCGTCGGCGGCGGTTCCAACGCCATGGGCCTGTTCCATCCTTTCCTGGATGACAGCAGCGTGGAAATCATCGGCGTCGAGGCTGGTGGTCATGGGGTCGACACCGACAAGCATGCCGCCAGCCTCAATGGCGGGGTACCGGGCGTGCTGCACGGCAACCGCACTTACCTGTTGCAGGATCAAGACGGCCAGATCACCGACGCGCATTCGATCTCAGCTGGTCTGGACTATCCGGGCATCGGCCCAGAGCATGCCTTCCTGCACGAAGTGAAGCGTGTCGAATACGTCAGCATCACCGACGAAGAAGCCCTGGAAGCCTTCCACCATTGCTGCCTGCTCGAAGGCATCATCCCGGCTCTGGAAACTGCTCACGCCCTGGCTGAAGCCATGAAACGCGCCACCAACCTGCGCGATGACCACTTGATGGTGGTCTGCCTCTCCGGTCGGGGTGACAAAGACATGCAAACCGTCATGAACCACATGGCCGCCGCTGAACAGAATCAGGAGAAGCTGGTATGAGCCGTCTCGAACAACGTTTCGCCCAGCTGAAAACCGAAGGCCGCGCCGCGCTGGTCACCTTCGTCACTGCTGGCGACCCTGGCTACGATACGTCGCTGAAGGTCCTCAAGGGCCTTCCAGCAGCCGGGGCCGATGTCATCGAACTGGGCATGCCGTTCACCGACCCCATGGCTGATGGCGTGGCAATCCAGCTGGCAACCTTGCGCGCACTGGATGCCGGTCAGACCCTGCTGAAAACTCTGCAAATGGTCAGTGAATTCCGTGTCGACGATCAGACCACGCCCATCGTGCTGATGGGTTACTACAACCCGATCCACCGTTTTGGCGTCGAGAAGTTCGTGGCCGCCGCCAGTGAAGCAGGTGTCGATGGTTTGATCATCGTCGACCTGCCACCTGAGCATGACGCTGAACTGGCCACTCCGGCTCAGGCTTCGGGTATCGACTTCATTCGCCTGACCACGCCGACCACCGACGATGCGCGCCTGCCGCGTGTTCTTGAGCGCAGTTCAGGCTTTGTTTACTACGTCTCGGTTGCCGGCGTAACCGGTGCAGGTTCGGCGACGATGGAGCACGTTGAGGGCGCAATCGCGCGGCTGCATCGTCACACCAGCCTGCCAATTTGCGTAGGTTTCGGCATTCGCACTCCTGAGCAGGCCGCTGCCATTGCGCGTCTGGCAGATGGTGTAGTTGTAGGTTCGGCACTGGTGGACAAGATCGCCAATGCTGCTTCCCCGGAGCAAGCCGTGGACGATGTGCTGAGCCTGTGTGCAGCTTTGGCCAAAGGCGTGCGCGGCGCCCGTATCGGCTGAAGGTAAAGTTCCTGATACAAAGGAATCAATGCACCAGTTGATGCACTAACTGGGTAGGCAAAGGGGTTCAAGGCTGATGTCTTGAACCCCTTTTTGCCGCATTGAATTTCTCAGGAGCAACACATGAAACTGCCGAACCGTTTGATTGCCGGGCTGGGTGTCTTGATGATCAGCGCCAGTCCGCTGTTGCAAGCAGCGCCGCAAGATCAGCGCGGCGGCCCTGACGACAATCGCCCAGGCCAGCAACAAGGGCAGGGTCCACAAAGCAAGGGTGGTCACGACCAGGGCAAACAAGGCCAAGGCCAGAACCATGGTAACGACAACCGTCCGCAGCAGCAGGCACATCAAGACAACCGTGGTGGTAATCACCCACCGGACAACTTTGATAACGTGCGCAGCACCATCCAGCAGCATCGCGACGTGATTGGTCGTGGTAAACCGCTGCCGCCGAATATCCACGTTGTCAAAGGCCGCCCGCTGCCACCTGGCTATGGCAAACGCCTGGACAGCCGTTCGCTGCAACACCTGCCGCATTACGACGGCTACGAATGGCGCCGCATGGGCACTGACGTGGTGCTGATCGCCGTCGGTACCGGGATTGTTTATGCAATTCTGGATGGTGTGCTGAACTAAGCATCAACTGCAGGACTGGAACGCAATCCCTGTGGGAGCGGTGCTTGCCCGCGATAAGGTAAAACGCGATTTCACTTTAGATCGCCTCCAGCCTTATCGCGGGCAAGCACCGCTCCCACATGTTTTGACGACCTTTGCTTCACCGCTTGAACATCCCCACATCCAGCGGCCTTACCGCGCCCATCCACATCGCATGCTCGGTGTGATCGGCCAGGTCATCGCCCGTCAGCGGATGGATCAACACCACCAAGCCGCCACGATTGAGCGCCAGCCACAGCATGACGTCTGAAAATTGCCCATGGTCGAATGCCAATTGGCAACTCCAGTCCACATGCGGGCCCACTGCCGCTCATGAATTCTGCCCATCACCACGCCAAACTTCTCTGCGGCCGCCTCGCATAGGGCACGGGCCTGTTCAATGGTGTCTGCGTCAAAGTACACATGGGCGTGATAGCCCTGAATCTGGGACATTTGCGTCATTGCTCCGCATGAAAAATGGCTGAACGCTGCATCAAGCCTTCAGTCTGAATCTTTAGGTGAGTTATCCACAGACCTGGATCAATTTCATGAAGAATGCAGAAACGCCCGTCGTGAAAATAGTTCTGTTCGGCGCAATCAGCAGCTTGGGCAGCGCGCTCATGGCCGAAATGCTCCGCCGACAGCACGAAGTAATCGCCATCCTCGATGACCTGAACGCCTTGGCGCCGCGACCGGGGTTGAGGACGAAGGTCGGCAGCCTGTTCGACGCCGATGCCGTCTGCGAGAGCATCGCAGGCAGTTCAGTGGTGATCTGCCTCCTGGACGCCTGCCCGGAACCTTCAGAGCCGTCGGATTTTGTTCGATTATTGCTCAACTCCATGCAGCGGATGGGCATCAAACGTTTGATCCTGATCGACGACTTCACAACACTGGACGACGCATCATCGCTGTCCACTGCCTTGCAGCAAAGTCTCATCGATTGGACCCTGATCAACGCCCCCCAAGGCGTCGCGGGCTTGACCATCGAACACTTCAGCCAGATAAGCACCAGCCTCGAACCCGGCCTCGCTCAACCGCTGGAAAGGCTGGCGCGAGTGGCGGCAGGGATCGCCGACGAGCTGACGCTGAATCTGCATAAGCGGGAAGTGGTGAATTTTGTGGTGTGAGACGGTCTCGATTTCTGTAGGAGCGAGCTTGCTCGCGATAGCGTCAGGTCAGACGAAAAACCCTCGACAGATCTAGCGCTATCGCGAGCAAGCTCGCTCCTACAGGTCCCACATTTGCTGCACGACAGCACAACGTCTGGACGAAAGGCGTATTTCCTACAGATCCCTATCCAGCTAAACCGCAATCGACGGCAACGGCCTGCCCGCCAACCCATCCCCGCTCTGTGCCTGTTCACTTGCCAGCCAATCCACAAACTGCTGAACGATCTGCACTCGGCGCTTACGTTGGGGCAGGACCACGTAATAGCCGTAGCCCGATATCGCGGTGGCGGCGATGGGGCGGCAGAGCAGGCCCTGGTCGAGGAGGGCGTCGACCAGGTGGCGCCAACCGATGGCTACGCCTTGGCCGGCGATGGCTGCCTGGATCAGCAGCGTGTAATTGTCGAAGCGCAGTTGGCCGGGTGCTGGCGCTTGCGGGATATTGAGGGCGCGGAACACGCCTGCCCAGTCAAACCAGTTGGCACTGCCTTCACCTCGCAAATGCAGCAGAGGGAATTCGCGCAGTACGTCGGTCGGTAACGGCGGTTCTCGGCCCGCCAGCAGTTGTGGGCTGCATACCGGAAAGACTTCTTCGCTGAACAGCCAGCGGCTCTCGCCCTGCTTGAAGCGCCCGTCGCCGAACAGCACCGCCACGTCGATATCGGCGCGCAGCATGCTGTGGCTGCGCTCGCTGGTCACCAGGCTGACGTCCACGTCCGGGTTGGCTTTGTGAAACCTGTGCAATCGTGGCATCAGCCAGTAGGCGGCGAAAGCGAAGTCGGTAGCCACTTGCAGCACCTCGTGCTGATTCTGATCGGTGACGGCAAGCAAACCGGCGTCCATGGATTGCATACCGCTTTGCACATGACTGAACAGTACTTCCCCCGCTTCAGTCAGCTCGATGCCCCGGTAGATCCGGTCGAACAGCCGGGTCGCAAGCTGTTCTTCAAGACGCTTGATCTGCTGGCTGACCGCGGGCTGCGTAGTGCCCAGCTCAATGGCAGCGGCGGTAAAACTGCGCAAACGCGCGGCGGTTTCAAACGCCCGGAGCAGGTCCAGCGACATATCACCGAGGGATTCAAACATAAGCTGTACTTATCCTAGGCATTGCTTTGCATGGGCTTTACCTTAAACCGCATGGGTCCCATCCTCAAGCACAGCACTTTCGCATAAATATTTACTATGGGATGCCGCGAAATACATGAAGCGCAAAAACATTCTTTTTATCATGGCCGATCAAATGGCCGCGCCGATGTTGCCGTTCTACGCTTCGTCTCCTATCAAAATGCCTAATTTGAGCCGCCTCGCCGCCGAAGGCGTGGTGTTTGACGCCGCTTATTGCAACAGCCCACTGTGCGCGCCATCGCGTTTCACGCTCGTGAGCGGCCAGTTGCCAAGCAAGATCGGCGCTTATGACAATGCCGCCGAATTCCCGGCTGATATTCCAACCTACGCGCATTACCTGCGTCGTCTGGGCTACAAGACTGCCTTGTCCGGCAAGATGCACTTCTGTGGCCCTGATCAGTTGCACGGCTATGAAGAACGCCTGACCAGTGATATCTATCCCGCTGATTACGGCTGGTCGGTCAATTGGGATGCGCCCGACGTGCGCCCCACCTGGTATCACAATATGGCGTCGGTGCTGCAAGCCGGGCCATGCGTGCGTACCAACCAGCTGGACTTCGACGAAGAAGTGGTCTTCAAGGCCCAGCAATATCTGTTCGATCATGTGCGCAACGATGGCGATCAGCCGTTTTGCCTGACGGTCTCCATGACGCACCCACATGATCCGTACACCATCCCGAAACCGTTCTGGGATCTGTACAGCGATGACGAAATCCCGATGCCCGAATACCAGCCGGACCAGGCCGATCAGGACCCGCATTCGCAGCGCCTGATGAAGGTCTATGATCTGTGGGACAAACCGCTGCCGGAAGACAAAATCCGTGACGCACGACGCGCTTATTTCGGCGCCTGCAGTTACATCGACAGCAATGTCGGGAAGCTGCTGCAAACCCTTGAGGAATGCGGCCTTGCCGAAGACACAATCATTGTGTTTTCGGGTGACCACGGCGACATGCTGGGCGAGCGTGGCCTCTGGTACAAAATGCACTGGTTCGAGATGTCGGCACGGGTTCCGCTGCTGGTGTATGCACCAGGGCATTTCAAGGCCGGTCGCGTCGGTGCTGCAGTCTCAACAGCAGATTTGCTGCCGACCTTTGTGGCCATGGCCGAAGGCGAGCTATTAGAGGGGCTACCGCTGGATGGTCAGTCGTTGCTTCCGCATCTGCTGGGCGAAGGCGGCCATGACGAAGTGTTTGGCGAGTACATGGCCGAAGGCACCAACAGTCCACTGATGATGATTCGTCGTGGCCCTTACAAATTCATTTATTCGGAGCAGGATCCGTGTCTGCTGTTCGATGTGCAAAACGATCCAAATGAGCGTGAGGAGTTGAGTCAATCGGCTGTCCATAAGCAACTGTTCGATGATTTTCTGGCTGAAGCTCGGGCCAAATGGGATATACCGGCGATACACCATCAGGTGCTCGCCAGTCAGCGTCGGCGGCGCTTTGTCGCTGAATCGCTGGCACTCGGCAAGCTGAAGAGTTGGGATCACCAGCCGCTGGTAGACGCCAGTCAGCAGTACATGCGCAACCATATCGATCTAGACGATCTGGAGCGCAAGGCACGTTATCCGCAACCTTGACCCTGCCAAAAAACCAAAAAACCAGATCAAGAAACAGGGGAAGTGAATGAAGACGGTTTCCAGAACACTCGTGATTGGTGTCATGGCATTGAGCAGCCTCGCAGTCCAGGCGGCCGAGCAAAGTTGCAGTACCGTGAAGATGGCAGATCCAGGCTGGAGCGATATTGCCGCCACCAACGCCATCGCCGGGTTTCTGCTCGACGGCATGGGTTACAAGGCCAAGGTGGATACCCTGGCAGTGCCAATCGCATACGGTGGCCTCAAGGACGGGCAGATGGACGTCTTCCTGGGTAACTGGATGCCGGCGCAACAGGGCTTCTATGACAAGTTCGTCGCCACAGGCGATGTCACCCAACTGTCGAAGAACCTTGAGGGCACCGAATTTACCCTCGCGGTTCCGGACTATGTCTACGAAGCGGGCGTGAAAGATTTCTCCGACCTGAGCAAATTCGCTGACAAGTTCAAGAAGAAGGTCTACGGCATCGGCTCGGGTGCACCGGCGAACCTGTCGATTCAGGAAATCATCAAGAAAAACGAGTTCGATCTGGGCGACTGGAAGCTGATCGAGTCCAGCGAACAGGCGATGCTGGCTGAAGTGCAGCGCAATGTTAAGCGCAAGGAATTCGTGGTCTTCCTGGGCTGGACGCCGCACCCGATGAACGTGCAGATCAAGGGCATGCATTACCTCACCGGCGGTGAGAAATACTTCGGGGCGACGGGTTCGGTCTTCACCCTGACGCGTAAAGGCTATGCAGAAGCCTGCCCGAATGTCGCCAAATTGCTGACCAACCTGACGTTCACCCAGGACATGGAAAACGGCATCATGGCTGACGTTGCGAACAACAAAGTCACCAACGCTGCAGCTGTGAAAACCTGGATCAAAGCCAACCCGGCCGTGCTGGAAAAGTGGCTCGACGGCGTGAAAACCATTGATGACAAGGAAGCGCTGGCGGCGGTGAAGGCGAAGTTGTAACAGCCGGGCGCCGAATATCTCTGTGGGAGCGAGCTTGCTCGCGAAGACGGTTTTCAGCCAGAGCATCTGTGTCGGATGTACCGGCCTCTTCGCGAGCAAGCTCGCTCCCACATAGGTCCAGTGTTGCGCATGATGCGCCAACACCTCACCCTAACCCCTCCCGTAATCTTCCAAGAGCGTTTCATGGGTTGGCTCAGCCGTCATAAATTCCTTCCTTTCCTGGCCTGGCTACCCCGCCAGACTCGCGCCAGCGTTGGCCGTGATGCGTTAGTGGGCTTGAGTGGGGCCATTCTGGCGTTGCCGCAATCCATCGCCTACGCCCTGATCGCCGGGCTGCCGGCCGAATATGGTCTGTACGCTGCCATCGTGCCGGTACTGATCGCGTGTCTGTGGGGCTCATCGTGGCACCTGATCTGTGGCCCGACGGCGGCTATCTCCATTGTGCTTTACGCCAGCATCAGCCCCCTGGCGGTGCCTGCCAGTCAGGATTACATCACCCTGATCCTGTTGCTGACCTTCATCGCCGGGGTATTCCAGCTATTGCTGGGAATGCTGCGCTTCGGTGCGCTGGTGAATTTCGTCTCGCATTCCGTAGTGTTGGGCTTCACCCTTGGCGCGGCGGTGGTCATTGCTCTGGGGCAGATACCAAATCTGTTCGGCATCGATCTGCCCAGCCAGACCACCGCTCTGAAAAGCCTGATGGCCGTGCTGGAGCATCGTGGCGAACTGGATATACCGTCGTTGCTGCTGGGCCTGCTCACCCTGGTACTGGGGATTTCCCTCAAACTGCTGGTGCCGCGCTGGCCCACGCTGTTGATCACCTTGATTGCCGCAAGCCTGTTGGTGTGGCTATGGCCTGGGATGTTTGGGCATGTGCGGGTGGTCAGTGCATTCGTAGGCCACTTGCCGCCGCTTAGCCCATTGCCCCTGGATCTGGAGTTGATCCTCAGACTGCTGCCGACGGCGGTAGCGGTAGGCATGCTGGGCTTGGTCAACAGCCTGTCGATTGCCCGCTCATTGTCGGCGCGCTCCCAACAGTTGCTCGATGCCAATCAGGAAGTCCGCGCCCAAGGCTTGTCGAATATGGTGGGCAGCCTGTTTTCCGGGTATTTATCAGCAGGCTCGTTCACCCGGGCGGCGCTGAGCTTTGAGGCCGGAGCGCGCTCGCCGCTGGCGGGGGTGTTCTCGGCGCTATGGGTAGCTTTGTTCGCCGTGGCCGGTGCGTCGTTGATTTCCCATATTCCGATCCCGGCCATGGCGGCATCGATCCTGCTGATCTGCTGGGGCTTGGTGGATCGACGGGGCATTCGGGCGCTGTTCCGGGTCAGCCGTTCCGAGTTTCTGGTCATGGCGCTGACGTGCCTGGCGACTTTGCTGCTGGAGCTCCAGACCGCCATCTACGCGGGCGTGCTGGCGTCACTGTTCTTTTACCTCAAGCGCACGTCGCAGCCACGGGTACAGCAATGGCGCGATGGCGATGAGGAGATCATGCGCGTGGGCGGTTCGATCTTCTTTGGTGCCAGCCATTACTTGCAGACGCGTTTGCAGCGTACTGAAGGCAAACGTGTGGTTATCGAGGCGCAGCAGATCAATTTCATCGATTACTCCGGCGTCGAAATGCTTCACCAGGAAGCGCGACGCCTGCGCACGCAGGACCGAACCTTGACGCTGCGAGGGGCCAGGCCGCAGGTAATCGACGAGCTGCGCAAACTGGAAGGGGCAGAGAAATGTCCGATCCTGTTTGAGGAGTAGCCTGTGATTCAGCCCGCCAGCTGACGGCGCAGTTCGGCCAGCACCGGTGTCGAATCCGGACGCACACCGCGCCACAGCAAGAACGCTTCGGCAGCTTGCTCGACCAGCATGCCCAGGCCATCTACCGATTGCGCAGCGCCATGTTCAGTAGCCCAGCGGCAAAAGGCTGTCGGCTCGGCGCCGTACATCATGTCGTAGCAGAAGGTTTTACCCGGCTCGATCAGGCTCGGGGAGATCGGCGGCAGCTCGCCGGTGAGGCTGGCGGATGTGGCGTTAATGATCACGTCCACGGATTCTTCCAGCCAATCGAAGCCGCTGGCAACTACCGGCCCCAGATCGGCGAATTGCTGGGCAAGCAGCTCGGCTTTTTCCACGGTGCGATTGGCGATGACCAACGCCGCAGGACGCTCGGCCAGCAGCGGCTCCAGCGCACCGCGTACCGCGCCGCCCGCACCCAGCAGCAACACGCGCTTACCGCGCAGGCTCACGCCGCAATTAACGGTCAGATCCCGAACCAGGCCCGCGCCGTCAGTGTTATCCCCCAGCAACGTGCCATCGGCCAGCTTGCTCAAGGTGTTCACCGCGCCCGCCCGAAGCGCCCGCTCGGTCAGGCTGTCGACCATGCGAAATGCCTGTTCCTTGAACGGCACCGTCACGTTGGCGCCACGGCCTTCGTTGAAAAACGCCTGGGCAAACGCCGTGAAGTCATCCAAAGGCGCCAGCGCGGTGCGGTAATCCAGCTGTTGACCGGTTTGCTCGGCGAACAGGCCATGAATCAGCGGTGATTTGCTGTGGCCGATGGGGTTGCCGAAGACGACGTAGTGGTCCATTGATTTTCCTGAAGCAGGGCTTGTGAATACTGGCCCCCTGTGGGAGCGAGCTTGCTCGCGAAGGCTATTTTTCAGACGCGAAAAAAATATCGGATGTACGGGCCCCTTCGCGAGCAAGCTCGCTCCCACAAGGGGAAATGCATTTCAATTGAAAACTGTTGTGGGCCTCAGCCCAACGCCAACCAATCCCGATCCTGCAGGAAATACTCGGTCAGGCGCGCTTCTTCACTGCCCGGTACGGCTTTCCAGTCGTAGCCCCAGCGAACCTGCGGCGGCAGCGACATAAGGATCGATTCGGTGCGTCCGCCTGATTGCAGGCCAAACAGCGTGCCACGGTCGTAGACCAGATTGAACTCCACGTAACGGCCACGGCGGAATTCCTGAAACTCCCGTTGTTCCACGGTATACGCAGCAGCTTTACGACGGCGCACGATGGGCAGGTACGCGTCGACGAATGCGTCGCCGATGGCGCGAATGAAAGCAAAGCTGGTGTCGAAATCCCACTGATTCAAGTCATCGAAAAACAGACCGCCGATGCCCCGTGGCTCGTTGCGATGCTTGATATGGAAGTAGGTGTCGCACCAGGCCTTGTAACGCGGGTAAACATCGGCACCGAACGGCGCGCAGGCCTGCTCGGCAACGCGGTGCCAGTGGATGCAGTCTTCTTCGACGCCGTAGTAAGGGGTCAGGTCGAAACCGCCACCAAACCACCAGACCGGTTCTTCACCTTCTTTTTCAGCAATGAAGAAACGCACGTTGGCGTGGGACGTCGGCACGTGGGGGTTGTGCGGATGGATCACCAGCGACACGCCCAGCGCTTCGAAACCTCGGCCCGCCAGCTCCGGCCGATGGGCACTGGCCGACGGCGGCAGGCCGCTGCCGAATACGTGAGAGAAATTCACCCCGCCTTTTTCGATCACCGCGCCGTTCTCGATCACCCGGGTTCGCCCACCGCCACCTGCTGGACGGGTCCAGGCATCTTCGACAAAAACGGCGTTGCCGTCTTCCTGTTCCAGAGCGTTGCAGATCCGGTCTTGCAGATCGAGCAGATAGGCTTTGACGGCCTCAGTGCGGCTAGAAGACATGGCGATCCCTTAAAACTGACTGCAAAAGGCTCAGCCCCCGGACTTGAAGGGCCGCAGTGAAATTGGCGCGTAGCATAACAGCTCCGGCAGAGGCGCCGCAGTTGACGTGGGTCAAGTGAAGGAGTCCGATAGGGGATTGCCGCGCAGCAAACGGGAACCTGTAGGAGCGCGCTTGCCCGCGATAGCGTTGGTTCAGTCAAAAAATTATCGTTTGACCGGGCGCTATCGCGGGCAAGCGCGCTCCTACAGCGAGGTATTTCAATATCAGATACTTATCTAATGCCTGATAAGAACATTCACACCCTGTTTCGATCAATCACGGAGAGAGCAAATGGCAAAGCGTATCCAGTTCAACACCACCGGCGGACCGGAAGTTCTCGAGTATGTAGACTTCGAACCCGCCGCGCCTGGCCCGCAACAAGTACGGGTGCGCAACAAGGCAATCGGTCTGAACTTCATCGAAACCTACTTCCGTAGCGGGCTGTATCCAGTGCCATCGCTGCCGTCAGGCCTGGGCAACGAAGGCGCGGGCATCGTTGATGCAGTCGGCAGTGAAGTGACCCGCTTCAAGGTGGGCGACCGTGTGGCGTATGGCACCGGTCCGCTGGGCAGCTACAGCGAACTGCATACCCTGCCAGCCGATAATCTGGTGCATCTGCCGGAAGCAATCAGCTTCGAACAGGCTGCCGCCATCATGCTCAAAGGGCTGACCGTGCAATATCTGCTGCGTCAGACCTACGAAGTTAAAGCCGGCGAGACGATTCTGTTCCATGCCGCTGCGGGTGGCGTTGGATCCCTGGCCTGCCAATGGGCCAAGGCACTGGGCGCGAAGCTGATCGGTACCGTGAGTTCTGCCGAAAAGGCCGCCCACGCCAAAGCGTTGGGTGCGTGGGAAACCATCGACTACAGCCACGAAGATGTGGCCAAGCGCGTACTGGAACTGACTGATGGCAAGAAATGCCCGGTGGTCTACGACGGCGTAGGTCAGGACACCTGGACAACCTCTCTGGACTGCGTTGCGCCGCGGGGTCTGCTGGTCAGCTTCGGCAATGCCTCCGGCCCGGTCGCGGGTGTGAACCTGGGCATTCTGGCCAGTAAAGGTTCGTTGTACGTGACGCGTCCAACCCTGGGCAGCTACGCCAACAATCCGGAAAACCTGCAGGCAATGGCTGATGAGCTGTTCGCCATGCTCGCCAGCGGCAAGATCAAGGTCGACGACATCCAGCAATACGCGCTCAAGGATGCGGCCAAGGCACAAATCGAACTGTCCGCCCGCCGCACGATTGGGTCGAGCATTCTGATTCCTTGATGCTGAATTGAAATTCACCCCCCCTGTGGGAGCGAGCTTGCTCGCGAAGAGGCCAGTACAGCCGCTAAATCGTCTGAGGCTGAAACATTGCCTTCGCGAGCAAGGTGGAGCGCCACCCCGGTCGCTCCCACGGGTTCAGCGCAACCGGGGTAATTCATCCCGCCCTGACAACCTGCCCAGTCGCCACGTCCCTTATCGTGCTTGGATTACGGCGGCCGCCCAGGTTACCACCCAGCACTGCATCCACCTGCCCGCGGAAATACTGCTCGACGCGAATCCGCGTGCGGGCGGCGGGGCGGCCTGCGGGGTTGGCGGACGTGGAAATCAACGGCCCGACCAGCGCGCACAGCTCTCGGACAGTGGGGTGATCACTGACCCGCAAAGCGACGGTCTCGTGAATGCCGGTGACCCATTCCGGCAGCAGGTTCTGATGCGGAACCAGCCAGGTATTCGGCCCAGGCCAGGTGCTGGCCATGCGGTCGAGCCACAACTCAGGGAAGTCATCGAATAGAAAGTCGAACTGGCGAATATTGTCGGCCACCAGAATAAGGCCCTTATCCACAGGCCGCGACTTGATGGCCAGCAACCGGTATACCGCCTCTTCATCCCATGGATCACAGCCCAGGCCCCATACCGCTTCGGTTGGGTAGGCAATTACCGCACCGGCGCGAATCTCGCGAGCGGCTTGTTGCACACGCCAACTGCTGATCATTTGCACTCTCCGCTAAAGATTGCCGGCAGTTTACCCTCTGGGCCCCCGGGCAAACCATCGTCCTGCTTCACAAGCGATACGCCCATCCAGTTCCAGCTCAGTCAGCGCCGCCAGCACCTTGGGCAGCGGCCAACCGCTGGAGTGAGCCAGACCTTCGCTGGTCTGCGGCGCCGCATGCAGCAGCGCCAGCAATGGATGATCGCAGGTTGGCCCCGGCGACACGGCCGTAGGCGGCGCAACCATCTGCCAGCCGCGCAGCGCTTCAAGAATATGCTCCACGGTTTCCACCAACACGGCGCCATCGCGAATCAACTGGTGGCAACCTCGTGCGCCAGGATGATGAATCGAACCAGGAATGGCATACACTTCGCGACCTTGTTCGGCAGCCAGGCGCGCGGTGATCAACGAACCACTGGCAACGCTGGCCTCGACCACCAGTACGCCAAGGGATAGTCCGCTGATGATTCTGTTGCGCCGTGGGAAGTTGCTGGCATTGGGACCGGCGTCCAACGGGAACTCGGAAATCACCGCGCTTCCCTCCTCAATCATCCGCGCCGCCAACGACCGATGGCGCTGTGGATAAAGTTTTTCGATGCCGGTGCCCAACACGCCAATTGTCGTACCGCCGACATCCAAAGCGCCTTGATGCGCAGCGCCATCAATCCCCAGCGCCAAGCCACTGGTGATGACGAATCCGGCACCTGCCAGGCTCTTGGCGAAAGCGTTGGCCGTGTCCAGCCCTGGACGTGAAGCGCGGCGGCTGCCGACGATGCCCAGCTGCGGGCGATCAAGAATAGTGGCGTTGCCAGCCACGAATAGTAACGGTGGTGGGTCGGGAATTTCCGCGAGCAGCGCAGGATAGTTCTGATCGTCCCACATCAGCAATTGCTGGCCCGAACGCTCCAGCCAAGTCAGTGCAGCGCTTGCGCCGTCACGGACATCCGGGTCGCGACGGGCTTCGGCGCACGCCGTCGGCAGCCCTAATGCTCGCCAAGCACTGGCAGGCGCACTAAGGGCTGCGGAGGCAGATCCAAAGGCATTGATGAGCTTCATGAAGCGTTTACCACCGACCTCCGGCAAGCGATGCAAGCGCAGGCGCGCTTCCAGTTCTGCAGGCGAAGGGGCAGCTTTTTCGAACAGCGGCATGAGATCTTCCTTGATCTGTAGCCCACCAAAAATGGTGGACTATCCTGTGGATAACTCTGTTGACAACAATTTGATAAGTGGTGGTACGACGACAGAAATCTGTATCAATTCTGCAACATACCCTTACGGGTTTCGCACCTTATCCATGACCGCCAAAGAACGGTTAGCGTGCAACACCAGTCCATAGCTGAGCTTGTCGTAGGTGCGGAAAATCATCAGCAGACCCGAGCGCTCGTCAGGAATTTTGACTTGTTCACCGGTGATGCGATCCCGGACGGTTTCGCCGGTCTTGTAAATGGCGAGTACGTTGCCTTCGGCCAGACCGTCACGCTTGCCGCGGTTGACGGTTACAACGTCAAACACACCAATCTGTGTCACGCCGCGCGGCACATCGATGATCAGGCCTTCCACATCCGACTGCGGGGAGCTGGGCATGAAAGTCGAGGTTATGGGCCGTTCTTCACTGCTGAACAGACGGTCGCCCAGGCGAACTTCCTGATTGGAGCGCTGCAGTGACAAGGTCGACATGTCGCCTTCGCCAGCGACAATTTCTGCGCCGCCGATGTCGTCGGCGTTGATGCCCAGTACCTCTTTGGTCACTGGATCGATGTAGACCTTGCCCTGACGAAAGATCCCATACACCCGATGCTCAGGCTGGAAGGTGCCGCGAGCATAGATGCGATCGCCGACGCCGCTCAAAACCCGCTCAGAATCGCCCGCGACGATATATGGCGCCCGGTCGAACTCCTGGGGGGTGTCAACGATCCGATTGCTGAGCAGAAACGCATTGATCGCGCCAAGAGGAATGCTCGGCACCGCTTCGACCATTGGCGTGCTGCGCACCCGTGGCGATAGTTTGATGGTGCCGCGCGACTCACCCCGATTGACGGACAGACGCGGCTGACCATCGACGTAGCTGAGCATCAAGGTATCGCCAGGGTAGATCAGATCAGGGTCGTGAACCTGCGGATTGGCCCGCCAGATTTCCTGCCATTTCCAGGGTTCACTGAGGAATTTCCCGGAAATGTCCCACAACGTGTCACCGGCGACTACGGTGTAGGTTTGCGGATGGCCTTCCTTGAGCTGCACCTGCGCCTGCACAAGACCTGTCGCGGCCAAAAGCAGCAGGGCGAGTAGTGATTTCCTCATGCGGTGAATCCCTTTATCATGTTGCTTCGCGTGAACATAGAGTCTTACAGGCTCGAATTAAAAAAATGGTTGCCCCGCTTGGACGTCCGCTTGGACATCCAAAAAGCCGTGGCAGCCGATTTTGACTTTACCCTACAAGTGCAGCTCTTACGTATATGGCTATCCTAAACATTCTCGAGTTTCCCGATTCGCGCCTGCGCACCATCGCCAAGCCGGTGTCCGTAGTAGACGACGGTATTCGCCAATTGGTCGATGACATGTTTGAAACCATGTATGAAGCGCCAGGTATCGGGCTGGCCGCGACCCAGGTCAATGTGCACAAACGCGTGGTGGTCATGGACCTCAGCGAAGACCGCAGCGAGCCTCGGGTTTTCATCAACCCGGAGATCGAAACCCTTACCGACGAGATGGACCAGTACCAGGAAGGTTGCCTTTCTGTGCCAGGCTTTTATGAAAACGTCGATCGCCCGCAGAAAATTCGCATCAAGGCCCTGGACCGCGACGGCAAGCCTTACGAGGAAATTGCCGAAGGTCTGTTGGCCGTGTGCATCCAGCACGAATGCGATCACCTGAACGGCAAGCTGTTTGTTGATTACCTGTCCAACCTCAAGCGCGACCGAATCAAGAAAAAGCTCGAAAAACTGCATAAGCAGAATGCTTGATTGCTCGCCTCGGTTTGAACCTGTGGGAGCGGTGCTTGCCCGCGATAAGGCTGGACGCGGTTCACTTTAGATCGCATCGACCTTATCGCGGGCAAGCACCGCTCCCACAGAGGACCGCGTCCAGCCCGCCATTCCCTACCTCTACGAGAAGCCCATGACTGAGCCACTGCGCATCGTCTTCGCCGGCACCCCCGAGTTTGCCGCCGAACACCTCAAGGCCTTGCTCGACAGCCCTCACCAGATCATCGCGGTCTACACCCAGCCTGATCGCCCAGCGGGTCGTGGACAAAAGCTGATGCCGAGCCCGGTCAAACAACTGGCTGCGCAACACGACATCCCGGTCATGCAACCGCCGACTTTGCGCGACGCAGCGGCTCAGGCAGAACTGGCCGCACTCAATCCCGATTTGCTTGTGGTCGTCGCTTACGGCTTGATCCTGCCGCAGGTAGTGCTGGATATCCCGCGCCTGGGTTGCATCAACAGCCACGCCTCACTGCTGCCACGCTGGCGCGGCGCCGCTCCGATCCAGCGCGCCGTACAGGCGGGCGATGCCGAAAGCGGCGTCACCGTGATGCGCATGGAGCTGGGCCTGGATACCGGACCGATGCTGCTCAAGGCCGTTACCCCGATTACCGCTGAAGATACCGGCGGCACCTTGCATGACCGTCTGGCTGAACTGGGTCCTCCTGCCGTGTTGCAGGCCATTGCCGGTCTGGCTGACGGCACGCTGATCGGCGAAGTCCAGGACGACACCCTCGCGACTTACGCCCACAAGCTCAACAAAGACGAGGCTCGCATCGACTGGAGCCGTCCGGCAGACGAGCTTGAGCGACTGGTTCGTGCTTTCAATCCGTGGCCGATCTGCCACAGCACCCTCAATGGCGAGGCGTTGAAAGTTCTCGCAGCAAGCCTGGCTGAAGGGCAGGGCGCGCCAGGGGAAATTCTCGAAGCCAGCAAAGAAGGCCTGATCGTGGCCTGTGGCGCCGGCGCGTTGCGCCTGACTCGCCTGCAATTGCCCGGCGGCAAGCCGCTGAATTTCACTGATCTGTTCAACAGCCGCCGCGAGAAATTCGCCATCGGCACCGTGCTGGGTCACCAGGAAGCGGCGCAATGAACCCGCGTCTGGCCGCTGCCAAGGCCCTGGCCGCTGTACTCAGTGGTAAAGCTTCGCTGAACAGCTCGCTGCCTACACAGCTGGACAAGGTTGAACTGCGTGATCGCGGTCTGACCCAGGATCTGGCGTTCGGCACCGCCCGCTGGCAGCCGCGTCTATCCGCCCTTGCAGCCAAGTTGCTGCAAAAGCCCTTCAAGGCAGCGGACGCCGACGTTGAGGCCTTGTTGCTGGTGGGTTTGTATCAGCTGCTCTATTCGCGCATCCCGGCCCATGCCGCTATCGGTGAAACCGTGGGTTGCGCCGACAAGCTGAAAAAACCTTGGGCGAAAGCCTTGCTCAACGCGGTTTTGCGTCGCGCCCAACGCGAAAGCGAAGCGCTGCTGGCCGAATTGGAACATGACCCGGTCGTGCGTACCGCCCACCCGCGCTGGCTGCAAAAAGCGCTGAAGGCCGCGTGGCCCGAACAGTGGGAAGCAATCTGCGCCGCCAACAACGCCCATCCGCCGATGATTCTGCGCGTCAACCGCCGCCATAACAGCCGTGATCAGTACCTTGAATTGCTGCGCGGTGCCGAGATTGAAGCTGTCGGCTGCACCTTCAGCCAGGACGGCATTCTGCTCGCCGAACCTTGCGATGTGCGCAGCCTGCCGGGCTTCGCTGAAGGCTGGATCAGCGTGCAGGACGAAGCCGCGCAACTGGCCGCCGACCTGCTCGAACTGGCACCAGGTCAACGGGTGCTCGACGCCTGCTGCGCCCCCGGCGGCAAGACTTGCCACTTGATGGAAGTGCAGCCTGATCTGTCCGGCGTGGTAGCAGTGGATCTGGAAGCCAAGCGTCTGGTTCGCGTACGGGAAAACCTCGAACGCCTGGGGTTGAGCGCTGAACTGATCGCCGCCGATGCCCGGGATACCAAAGCGTGGTGGGATGGCAAACCGTTCCAGCGCATCCTGTTGGATGCACCCTGCTCGGCAACCGGCGTAATCCGTCGCCATCCTGACATCAAGCTGACCCGTCAGGCCGATGACATTCCCGCACTCGCCACGCTGCAAGGCGAATTGCTCGACGCTCTTTGGCCCACATTGCAGGTGGGCGGCATACTTTTATATGCCACCTGCTCGACGCTGCCGATGGAAAATACCGAGGTCATCGAAGCTTTTCTGGCCCGCACATCAGGTGCCCGTGAATTGGACATCGCCGGTCAGCTGGGCCAACAGCCCCCGGGCCTGAAACAACCGCACGGTCGCCAGTTGCTGGCCCAGGAAGGCGGGCACGACGGGTTTTATTACGCCAAACTGATCAAGATTGCGGGTTGATGCGGGTAGCCTGCAATGCTTGAACACATGTAAACCCTGTGGGAGCCGAGCTTGCTCGCGAAGAGGCCGGTACACCCACAGCATTATCTGACCTGAACCACCGTCTTCGCGAGCAAGGTGGATCGCCACACCGGTCGTTCCCACAGAATCTGTGTAAAAGGCAGAGCATTCCGCCGCTTCAAGGAGCAACTGATTGAAAATCATCATCCTCGGCGCAGGGCAGGTTGGCGGTACGCTGGCTGAGCATTTGGCCAGCGAAGCCAACGACATCACGGTGGTCGACACTGATGGCGACCGGTTGCGTGATCTGGGCGACCGCCTGGATATCCGCACCGTGCAGGGCCGGGGCTCGTTTCCGACGGTTTTGCGTCAGGCGGGCGCTGACGACGCCGACATGCTGGTGGCGGTGACCAACAGCGATGAAACCAATATGGTCGCCTGCCAAGTCGCCTACACCCTGTTCCACACGCCGACGAAGATCGCCCGAGTGCGGGAAGCCGCGTATCTGACCCGCGCCGGTCTGTTCGACAACGACGCGATCCCGGTAGATGTGTTGATCAGCCCCGAGCAGGTGGTGACGAACTACATCAAGCGCCTGATCGAGTACCCAGGTTCGCTGCAAGTGATCGACTTCGCCGGCGGCAAAGCGCAACTGGTCGCGGTTAAGGCGTATTACGGCGGCCCACTGGTGGGCCAGCAACTGCGTCAATTGCGCGAGCACATGCCCAATGTGGACATGCGCGTAGCGGCTATTTTCCGTCGCGACCGGCCGATCATGCCCCAAGGCGACACTGTGATCGAAGCCGATGACGAAGTGTTTTTCATCGCTGCCAAGGCTGACATCCGCGCGGTGATGGGTGAAATGCGCCGCCTTGATGAAAACTACAAACGTATCGTGATTGCCGGGGGCGGGCACATTGGCGAGCGGTTGGCCGAGGCGATCGAAAGCCGCTATCAGGTCAAGATCATCGAGATGAACCCGGCTCGCTGTCGCTACTTGTCGGAGTCCCTGAACAGCACCGTGGTGTTGCAGGGCAGCGCGTCGGATCGCGATTTGCTGATGGAAGAGAATATCGCCAACACCGATCTGTTCCTGGCGCTGACCAACGACGACGAAGCCAATATCATGTCTTCGCTGCTGGCCAAGCGGCTCGGCGCGCGCAAGGTGATGACCATCATCAACAACCCGGCGTACGTGGATCTGGTGCAGGGCGGGGAGATCGACATCGCGGTCAGCCCGCAACTGGCAACCATCGGCACCTTGCTGGCCCATGTGCGACGTGGCGACATCGTCAGCGTTCACTCGCTGCGCAGAGGGGCAGCGGAGGCCATCGAGGTGGTAGCACACGGCGACCCGAAATCCAGCAAGGTCATCGGCCGCGCCATCAAAGACATCGCCCTGCCATCTGGCACGACTATCGGAGCCATCATCCGCGCTGACGAAGTCCTCATCGCCCACGACGCCACCGTCATCGAATCCGGCGACCACGTGATCATGTTTCTGGTGGACAAGAAATACATCCGCGATGTGGAGCGGCTGTTTCAGGTGGGGTTGAGCTTTTTTTGAAGCATCTCGTACTCGTTGGAGCGAGGCTTGCCCGCGAAGAATTAGACGCGGTGTGCCTGACAGACCGAGGTGACACATTCGCGGGCAAGCCTCGCTCCAACAAAGCTCATAATGTTCAATACCAGCGAGCTTCCCCCGCCGGGCGTTTCTTGAAGCGCTTCATGGTCCACATGTACTGGCTTGGATAGGCCCGTACATATTTCTCGACCACCTTGCTCATGGCCGCCGCCGAGGTTTCGGTATCGGTGCTGTACATCGCTTCAGGCGCCGCTTCCAGAACCACTTTGTAGCCCGAACCATCCGGCAGGCGCATGGCGTGCAGGAATACACCCACCGCTTTGCCGCCCGCCAGCATGTTCGGCACAAACTTGCTGGTCAGAGCCGTGGTCGCGAAGAACGGTACGAAGATCCCCGCGGATTCAGCCGGCTCAGGATCTGCCGGAATGCCTACAGAGCCGCCTTTGCGCACTTCCTTGATGACGCTGAGAATCCCTTCCTTGGTGGACGCCGCTACCCGATTGCCCAGCTGCACGCGCTGTTTGCGCAACAGGTCATCGACCGCCTTGAGCTTGGGCGGACGATAGAAAATGATCGGTTTGCACTGGCTGCAATAGAAGTGGTTCAACACTTCCCAGTTACCCAAGTGGCTGGTGATGCCCACTACGCCCTTGCCGGATGCCAGCGCCTCTTTGAGTACGTCGAGGCCTTCGACCTCGCGAACCAGATCGATGGATTTTTGTGCAGGCCAAATCCAAGCGCAGGCGCTTTCGGTCAAGGTCTTGCCGATGTCCATCAGGCTGCGACCCACCAGACGCTCACGCTCGGCGGGGTCCATTTCCGGGAAGCACTTGGCCAGATTGATGCGCGCCACCTCGCGCGAACGGTTCGGCAGCTTCCACATCAACCAGCCGATGCCCGCACCGGCCCACTGCACAACACGCCAGGGCAACAAGGCAAACAGTCGCAACGCGCCCACCATAAGGGCACCTTTAAACTTTTCCACAGATCACTCCCGAAAACTCAAGGCGGCCATTGTAACCATCAACGAGTCAAAACCGCGTATCGATCACAATCCACCGTATGGTCCATGACCATGCCGCTGGACTGCATGTAGGCGTAACAGATGGTCGGGCCGACGAAGGTGAAGCCGGCTTTCTTCAAGGCTTTGCTCATGGCCTCGGCCTCGGGCGTGATGGCCGGGACTTCGCTGCGGTTCTTGAAGTGGTTGACCTTCTGTTCGCCGCCCACAAATGACCAGAGGAATGCGACCGGATCATCCAGCTTCAACCATGCCTGCGCGTTGCGCCGAGCGGCGTTGAGCTTGAGACGGTTGCGGATGATACCCGTCTCCTGCATCAGCGCCTCGACGTCATCGTCAGTCATGGCGGCGATGCGATGTACGTCAAAGCCGAACATGACCTCGCGATAGCGGGCGCGTTTTTTCAAAACCGTGATCCATGACAGACCTGCCTGGAACCCTTCGAGCAAAAGCAACTCGAAGAGCTTCTGCGCATCGCGCAACGGCACGCCCCACTCTTGATCGTGATAATCGATGTAAATCGGCTCTTCGTTGCACCAAAAGCAGCGTGGCATAGGGCTCCCAAGGGTGGAGGTGCGGCCGAATCGGGTATACTCCCGCTCTTTAAATCGCAGCCCCAGTACAGGTGAATTTCGTGAGCCAGCCTACGCCAGCCGTGCGTACCTTCCAAGACTTGATCCTCGCCCTCCAGCAATACTGGGCCGAGCAAGGTTGCGTGGTACTTCAGCCCTACGATATGGAAGTAGGCGCCGGCACTTTCCACACCGCCACGTTTCTGCGCGCCGTCGGCCCGGAAACCTGGAACGCCGCCTACGTACAGCCAAGCCGCCGTCCCACTGACGGCCGTTACGGCGAAAACCCGAACCGCCTCCAGCACTACTACCAGTTCCAGGTAGTGCTCAAGCCGAACCCGGACAACTTTCAAGAGTTGTACCTGGGCTCGTTGAAGCATGTCGGTCTGGACCCGCTGGTCCACGATGTGCGTTTCGTTGAAGACAACTGGGAATCGCCGACTTTGGGCGCCTGGGGTCTGGGCTGGGAAATCTGGCTCAACGGTATGGAAGTCTCGCAGTTCACCTACTTCCAGCAGGCCGGTGGCATCGAGTGCTACCCGGTCACCGGCGAAATCACCTACGGCCTGGAACGCCTGGCCATGTACCTGCAGAACGTTGACTCGGTCTATGACCTGGTCTGGGCTGACGGTCCATTCGGCCGCGTGACATACGGCGATGTGTTCCACCAGAACGAAGTGGAGCAATCGACCTACAACTTCGAACACGCCAACGTCGACAAGCTGTTCGAACTGTTCGATTTCTATGAAAGCGAAGCCAAGCGTCTGATCGAACTGGATCAGCCGCTGCCGCTGCCAAGCTACGAAATGGTTCTGAAGGCCTCCCACACCTTCAACCTGCTCGATGCACGTCGCGCCATTTCGGTCACCGCCCGCCAGCAATACATCCTGCGCGTGCGGACCCTGGCGCGCTCGGTGGCCCAAGCCTACCTGATGGCTCGCGCCAAGCTGGGCTTCCCGATGGCGCCGCCTGATCTACGTGACGAAGTATTGGCCAAGCTGGAGGCGCAACAATGAGTGCTCAAGATTTCCTGGTTGAACTGGGCACCGAAGAGCTGCCACCCAAAGCGCTCAATACCCTGGCCGACGCGTTTCTGGCCGGTATCGAAAAAGGCCTGCAGGCTGCTGGCCTGACATACAGCGCCAAGCAGGTTTACGGCGCACCGCGTCGTCTGGCGGTTTTGATCACTGATCTGTCCACGCAGCAGCCTGATCGCAGTGTCAATCTCGATGGCCCGCCACGTCAGGCGGCTTTCGATGCTGAAGGCAATCCGACTCAGGCAGCCCTGGGCTTCGCCAAGAAGTGCGGCGTTGATCTGAGCGAAATCGATCAAAGTGGCCCAAAGCTGCGTTACAGCCAGAGCATTGCCGGCAAGCCAACCGCTAGCCTGCTGCCGACCATCGTTGAAGATTCCCTGAACGACCTGCCGATTCCCAAGCGCATGCGCTGGGGTGCTCGCAAGGAAGAGTTCGTGCGTCCGACCCAATGGCTGGTCATGTTGTTCGGCGATCAGGTGATCGACTGCACGATTCTGGCTCAGACCGCTGGCCGTGATTCTCGTGGTCACCGCTTCCATCACCCGGAAAGCGTGCGCATCACTTCGCCTGCCAGCTACCTGAGCGATCTGCGTGGTGCTTATGTATTGGCCGACTTCAACGAACGTCGCCAACTGATCACCAAGCGTGTCGAAGAGCTGGCGACCCAGCACGAAGGCACTGCCATCGTGCCGCCGAGCCTGCTGGACGAAGTGACTTCGCTGGTCGAGTGGCCGGTGCCGCTGGTGTGTTCCTTCGAAGAGCGCTTCCTTGAAGTGCCTCAGGAAGCACTGATCACCACCATGCAGGACAACCAGAAATATTTCTGCCTGCTGGATGCCGAAGGCAAGTTGCTGCCGCGTTTCATCACCGTGGCCAACATTGAAAGCAAAGACCCCAAGCAGATCGTCCTGGGTAACGAGAAAGTCGTTCGCCCACGTCTGACCGATGCCGAGTTTTTCTTCAAGCAGGATAAAAAGCAGAAGCTGGAAACCTTTAACCAGCGCCTGCAGAACGTTGTATTCCAGGCTCAACTGGGCAGCGTTTACGACAAGGCTGAGCGGGTTTCCAAACTGGCTGCATTCATCGCCCCACGCATTGGCGGCGACGCTCAACGTGCCGCTCGCGCTGGCCTGCTGTCCAAGTGCGACCTGGCAACAGAAATGGTCGGCGAATTCCCGGAGATGCAGGGTATTGCCGGTTACTACTACGCCAAGGCTGACGGCGAGGCAGAAGATGTCGCGCTGGCGCTGAACGAGCAGTACATGCCGCGCGGTGCTGGCGCTGAGCTGCCAACCACTCTGACCGGCTCGGCTGTGGCGATTGCTGACAAGCTGGACACACTGGTCGGCATTTTCGGCATCGGCATGCTGCCCACCGGCAGTAAAGACCCGTACGCACTGCGTCGCGCGGCGCTTGGCATTCTGCGGATTCTGATCGAGAAGCAGCTGGATCTGGACCTGATCGAAACCGTGAAATTCGCGGTCTCTCAGTTCGGTGCCAAGGTCAAAGCTGCGGGCTTGTCGGAACAGGTTCTGGAGTTCGTCTTCGACCGCCTGCGTGCGCGTTATGAAGATGAAGGTGTCGAGGTTGCTGTCTACCTGTCGGTCCGTGCGTTGCAGCCCGGTTCGGCGCTGGACTTTGATCAACGTGTTCAAGCGGTCCAGGCGTTCCGCAAACTGCCGGAAGCTGCTGCTTTGGCTGCGGTGAACAAGCGCGTATCGAATCTGCTCGGCAAAGCGGAGGGCAACATTGCCCAGACCGTTGAGCCCAAGTACTTCGACAACGCCAACGAGTTCTCTCTGTACTCGGCAATCCAGCAGGCAGATCAGGCGGTACAGCCAATGGCAGAAGCCCGTCAGTACGCTGAGACTCTGGCGCGTCTTGCCGCCTTACGCGAACCTGTAGATGCCTTCTTCGAAGCGGTCATGGTCAACGCCGAGGATGCCAGCGTACGGGCCAACCGTTACGCGTTGCTGGCGCGTCTGCGTGGCCTGTTCCTGGGTGTCGCTGACATCTCGCTGCTGGGCTGACTGCTGCTGGACTAAGAAGGGGCGTAGTGTGAAGTTGCTGATCCTGGATCGGGACGGAGTGATCAACCATGACTCCGACGCTTATATAAAGTCGGTGGAGGAGTGGATTCCGATCCCTGGCTCGATCGAGGCCATCGCGCAATTGAGCAAGGCCGGCTGGACGATAGCCGTGGCTACCAACCAGTCGGGCATTGCCCGCGGTTACTACGACCTTGCAACCCTCGATGCCATGCATGCGCGCTTGCGCGAGCTGGTGGCAGAGCAGGGCGGCGAGGTCGGTTTGATCGTTTACTGTCCCCACGGGCCCGACGAAGGCTGCGATTGCCGCAAGCCGAAGCCGGGCATGCTGCAGACCATCGCCAACCACTACCAGGCGGACTTGGCGGGTCTATGGTTCGTAGGGGACAGCAGCGGTGACCTGAAGGCTGCGCTGGCCGTCGACTCACAACCGGTTTTGGTAAAAACCGGCAAAGGTGAGAAGACCATTGCCGGCACACTGCCTGCGAATACCTTGGTTTTTGACGATCTGGCGGCGGTTGCCGCAGAACTTATCCACAAAAGCGCATTGCCAGCCTAAGCGGCGGTGCGACTGATTGAGCGGGCTCAAGCCCGTACGGTAAAACTAGCTATGTCGATCATGCAGGCAATCAGAACCTTTTTCTTTTACCTGCTGCTGGGCACCAGTTCGTTGCTGTGGTGCACGCTGAGTTTCTTTATCGCGCCGTTCCTGCCGTTCCGCGCCCGCTATCGCTTCATCAATGTCTATTGGTGCCGATGCGCGCTGTGGCTGACTCGCGTGTTTCTCAACATCAAGGTAGAAGTCACCGGGCAGGAAAACGTACCGGCAACGCCTTGCGTGATTATTTCCAATCACCAGAGCACCTGGGAAACCTTCTTCCTGTCCGCGCATTTCGAACCCTTGAGCCAGGTGCTCAAGCGTGAGCTCTTGTACGTACCGTTCTTTGGTTGGGCCATGGCTATGCTGCGCCCTATCGCCATCGACCGTGACAACCCCAAGGCCGCGCTCAAGCAAATCGCCAAGAAGGGCGACGAGCTGCTCAAGGATGGCGTCTGGGTCCTGATCTTCCCCGAGGGTACCCGGGTGCCATTTGGTCAGGTGGGCAAGTTCTCCAGAGGCGGCACCGCCTTGGCCGTCAATGCTGATCTGCCGGTCCTGCCTGTCGCCCACAACGCTGGCAAGTACTGGCCGAAAGAGGGCTGGGGTAAAACACCAGGCACGATCCAGGTGGTCATTGGCGAACCCATGTATGCAGAAGGCACAGGACCCCGGGCTATCGCCGCGCTGAATGATCGCGTTCAAACCTGGAATGAAGACACTCAAAGGGCGCTGGGATCTATTGCCGCACCGGCGTCGAGCAGCGAAGAAGTCCCAACGTGACTTTTGTGGATAACCTGTGCACTGTTTTTGTTTTTTTCCGAAAAACAGGGCTCAACCCGTTGGTTTCGCTGCTTATTTCAGAAGCTCATTAACGAGCCAAAAACGTGCATAAGTTTTTATGAGCGTCTAAAACCGACTTCTTGGGAGTCGGTTTTTTTATGCCCTGCAAAAGCACCAGCCAAACTGAAATTTCGCTTCATGTTCCTTCTATCAACTCGGCAAAATCCGCCGGTTAAATGACTGATCCTTTCGGCGTAAATACCCACATGCCCATAGCGCCCACTGATTGGACAATACATTTGCCCAGGCTTAGCTTCTTTGCTCTTGCTCATCAATTCGCAAAAAACCGGTCACGAGCCTGACAGGCAAAAGCGACCTTGCGATACAAGACGGACAACTGCATGGGCGCAAATGGGAATACGCTGGCCGACCTGTCTGCCAGACGCAGCAATCACTTCAATCTGATCCGCATGCTGGCGGCCATTGCGGTGCTGATTTCTCACAGTTATCCCCTAGCACTTGGCCCGCCCGCAGTAGATCCTCTCACTGATTTAATCGGCTTTAGTCTTGGCGAACTGGCCGTCGTGACGTTTTTTGGCGTGTCAGGGTTCTTCATCTCCATGAGCCGCGACAGAGCGGGAGGAAGCCTGGATTACTTCTGTGCGCGCTTTCTGCGGATCTATCCCGGCCTGACAGTGGTTCTGTTACTCACGACGTTTTTGCTTGGGGCCATATGCACAACGCTGACCCTGAACGAGTACTTGTCGGACCGTGAAACCTATCGCTATGTCAGCGGAAACCTCTCCTTATTTGGCATGAGGTTTAGCTTGCCTGGGGTCTTCACCGACAACCCGTTACCCGGCATTAATGGCTCTTTGTGGACCTTGTTCTATGAAGTGTTGCTCTACGTTCTGGTGGGCGCATTGGGCGCAATCCACCTCTTCACCGGCCGACGTTTTTTAGGATTTCTACTCGCCTATGGGTGCCTCTACGTCACCTTCAAGCTCGCAGCTTTGCATATCCCTTCATTCGCAGAGTTGAGCCGGGTACAGGCGTTCTTCGCTTCGAGCTTTCCATTCGTTATCGGTATGCTGTTCTACCGTTACCGCCAAACCATCAAACTCCGCTTATGGTGCCTCGTTCCACTGCTGGGGCTGGCGACTTGGTCGTGGCATGGAGACTACTTTTTTGAATGCCTGGTGATGGCATGGGTGTATCTGATTTTTGTCCTGGGATTCGCTAACAATCCCTGGCTGGATAGCTACAACCAGCTCGGAGACTACTCCTACGGCGTCTATATCTATGCGTTCCCCATTCAGGAGTTGCTTGCCCATATTCAAAAAGGCATAGGCCCATTGGGCATGATCGCCGAAGCGCTCCCCATCGTATTGATCGCCGCTGTGCTTTCCTGGCACCTCATTGAGAAACCGAGCATGTCACTCAGGCGCAACTTCGCATTGCAGCTAGGGCTGTATACGGCCGCGTTGAAAGGTATATGGAGCAAACGGGAGCCGAGCAAATAGAAGGGTAGGGGCACCCGTTTTGCCGAATATCAGCCATGAAAAAACCCGGCGCGAAGGCCGGGTTTTTTTTGAGCGGACTGGCCTCTTAGAAATCGAGGTTAGACACCGCCAAGGCGTTGCTTTCGATAAAGTCGCGGCGAGGTTCTACCGCGTCCCCCATCAAGGTGTTGAAGATCTGGTCTGCACCGATGGCATCTTCAATGGTCACTTTGAGCATCCGGCGAACCGATGGGTCCATAGTGGTTTCCCATAGCTGGTCAGGGTTCATTTCGCCGAGACCTTTATAGCGCTGGATAGTGTGGCGCTTGGTGCTTTCTGCCATCAACCAGGCCAAAGCTTCCTTGAACTCGTTGACCGGCTTCTTGCGTTCCCCACGCTGCACGTAGGCGCCTTCCTCCAGCAAAGTGCTGATCTGCGCGCCCAGGGCGGTGACCGTCTTGTAGTCGTTGCTTCCGAAGAAGTCACGGTTGAAGGTCACGTAGTTGGACAGACCATGAGAGATCAGTTCAACCTCTGGCAGCCACACGTTACGCTCGCGATCTTCACGCAGGCTGGCTTTATAAACCAGACCAGACTTTTCACCCACTCGCAGACGAGCATCGAAGAGCGCCAACCAGGCTTGCATGCCTTCGTGATCAGACAGCTGTTCCAAAGACACCGGCGGCAGGTAAACGAAGTGCTCGGTCAGTTCCTGAGGATACAAGCGCGACAGACGCTTGAGGGTCTTCATGACCATGCGGAAATCGTTAACCAGACGCTCAAGGGCTTCACCGGAAATGCCTGGGGCATCTTCGTTGAGGTGCAGGCTGGCATCTTCAAGGGCGGACTGCGTCATGTACTCTTCCATGGCGTCGTCGTCTTTGATGTACTGCTCTTGCTTGCCTTTCTTGACCTTGTACAGCGGTGGCTGAGCAATGTAGATATAACCGCGCTCGATCAGCTCAGGCAGCTGACGGAAGAAGAAGGTCAGCAGCAAGGTACGGATGTGCGAACCGTCGACGTCAGCATCGGTCATGATGATGATGTTGTGATAACGCAGCTTGTCGATGTTGTACTCGTCGCGGCCGATGCCACAGCCTAGCGCGGTGATCAAGGTGCCCACTTCTTGCGAAGAGATCATCTTGTCGAAACGAGCTTTCTCGACGTTAAGGATCTTGCCCTTGAGTGGCAGGATCGCTTGGGTTTTACGGTTACGCCCCTGCTTGGCTGAGCCGCCAGCAGAGTCACCTTCCACGAGGTAGAGTTCGGAAAGGGCAGGGTCTTTTTCCTGGCAGTCGGCAAGTTTGCCCGGCAAGCCAGCAATGTCCAATGCACCTTTGCGGCGAGTCATTTCGCGAGCCTTGCGAGCAGCTTCACGAGCGCGCGCAGCGTCGATCATCTTGCCCACGACAGCTTTGGCTTCGTTCGGGTTTTCCAGCAGGAAGTCAGAGAAGTACTTACCCATCTCTTGTTCCACTGCGGTCTTCACTTCGGAAGAAACCAGTTTGTCTTTGGTCTGCGAGCTGAACTTAGGATCAGGCACTTTCACCGAAATGATCGCAGTCAGACCTTCACGTGCATCGTCACCGGTAGTCGCGACCTTGTGCTTCTTGGCCAGACCTTCCTGCTCGATGTAGGTGTTCAGGTTACGCGTCAATGCAGAACGGAAGCCCACCAGGTGAGTACCGCCATCTCGCTGCGGAATGTTGTTGGTGAAGCACAGCAGGTTTTCGTTGAAGCTGTCGTTCCACTGAAGAGCGATTTCGACACCAATGCCGTCATCTCTCTGGATGTTGAAGTGGAACACCTGATTCACCGGAGTCTTGTTGGTGTTCAGGTATTCAACGAACGCACGCAAGCCGCCTTCGTATTTGAACAGTTCTTCCTTACCGCTGCGCTCGTCCTTGAGGACGATGCCGACACCCGAGTTCAGGAAGGACAGTTCACGAATCCGCTTGGCCAGGATGTCCCAGCTGAAGTGAATATTCTTGAAGGTTTCAGCAGACGGCTTGAAATGGATCTCAGTGCCGGTAGTGTCGCTTTCGCCGACAATGCGCATAGGTTCCTGTGGAACACCATGAACGTATGTCTGCTCCCAGATCTTGCCGCTGCGACGTACAGTCAGCAGCAACAGTTCGGACAAAGCGTTAACAACGGAAACACCTACACCGTGCAAACCACCGGATACTTTGTAGGAGTTATCGTCGAACTTACCGCCAGCGTGGAGCACGGTCATGATGACCTCTGCCGCCGAAACGCCTTCTTCTTTGTGCACGTCTACCGGAATGCCGCGTCCGTTGTCACGGACAGTAATCGATTCGTCAGGGTGGATGATGATACTGATGTCGTCGCAATGGCCCGCCAATGCTTCGTCGATCGAGTTATCAACAACCTCAAACACCATATGGTGAAGACCGCTGCCATCGTCAGTGTCACCGATGTACATTCCGGGACGCTTGCGTACGGCATCTAGACCTTTCAGTACCTTAATACTGGAGGAGTCGTACGTTTGGTTTTCGCTCATGCAATCACTCCCGATGGTCGTGGGTCTGGGTGATACGGCCCTGTTCCACGTGGAACAAAGCAACTGGCGTTTCCGTCTGCCAGCCTTCCCTCAATAATTCGTGGTCTACACAGGTAATGAACACCTGGCAGCGTAAGTCTTCCAGCAAGCGGCAAAGCGCTCGTCGATGTTGCTCGTCGAGCTCGGACGGTAAATCGTCCACTAGATAAATACATTGGCCCCGTCGCGCTTGGCTGACGAGGTGACCCTGAGCGATTCGCAAGGCACACACAACAAGTTTTTGCTGACCCCGGGACAAGATATCTGCCGCGTTATGGGCGCCCAATCTGAGGCGCAAATCAGCGCGTTGTGGTCCGGCTTGCGTATGGCCCATCTGCTGATCGCGGTGCAGGGAAGAAGCGAGCACGGCGCTCAAGTCTTTTTCCTTGTCCCATCCGCGGTAATAGCTGAGGGTCAAACCTTCGAGCTCAACCAGCTCACTCAAGGTCTGTTCAAAAACTGGCTTGAGGGCCTTGATGTAGCTCCGACGATAGTCGTCGATTTCATCGCTGGCCAAGCATAATTCCCGGTCCCATGCCGCTTGCGAAGCGCCGTCAAGTGTACCATGCCGCAGCCATGAGTTTCTCTGCCTCAGGGCCTTCTGGAGACGCTGCCAAGTAGCCATGAATCGAGGTTCCACGTGGAACACTCCCCAGTCCAGGAACTGCCTTCTGATTTTTGGCGCACCTTCAAGTAGTCGAAAACTGTCCGGATTGATGAGCTGAAGCGGCAGGGTTTCAGCGAGTTGTGCTGCACTGCGCGCATTCTGCCCATCAATGCGTATCTGGAATTCCCCTTGGCGATCACGGGAAATCCCAAGATTGCTATGGCCGCCTTCGGCAAGATCAACCTGGCCAAAAACTGTGCAGGCAGGTTGTTCGTACTGGATGACTGGCAGCAGCCGAGCGCTGCGAAAAGAGCGGGCAAGACCGAGCAAATGGATGGCCTCCAGCACACTGGTTTTGCCACTGCCGTTTGCACCGTGAAGGATATTGATACGGGGGGAAGGGGAGAAGGTCACCGGTTGCAGATTGCGCACCCCGGTGACCGAGACGCGGCTAAGAGACATCTAGGTTCTGCTGAGCATTACAGACGCATTGGCATAACGACATAAGCGGAGTCGTCGTTATCAGATTCCTGGACCAGCGCACTGCTGTTGGAGTCGGACAGTATCAGACGAACCTGCTCGGTAGTCATCACACCCAGCACGTCCAGCAAGTAGCTGACGTTGAAGCCGATTTCCAGCGACGCGCCGTTATAGTCAACGCTGATCTCTTCTTCAGCCTCTTCCTGCTCCGGGTTATTGGCCTGGATCTTCAACTGACCGCTCGCCAACTGCAGACGGATACCGCGGTATTTCTCGTTGGACAGAATCGCCGTGCGGCTGAAAGCTTCACGCAATGCCTGGCGATCGCCCAATACCAACTTGTCGCCACCTTTCGGAAGAACACGTTCGTAGTCAGGGAATTTGCCGTCTACCAGCTTCGACGTAAAGGTGAACTCGCCGGTTGTAGCGCGAATGTGGTGCTGGCCTAAAACGATGCTGACCATGCCGTCCTGTTCGGTGAGCAGTCGCGCCATCTCAAGGATACCCTTGCGCGGCACGATCACCTGATGACGGTCCGCCTGCTCGATATCGGCAGTCATTGAACACATCGCCAAACGGTGGCCGTCGGTGGCAACTGCACGCAGAACCCCGGCACTGACCTCAAGCAACATACCGTTGAGATAGTAACGAACATCTTGTTGAGCCATCGCAAAGCTGGTGCGCTCGATGAGGCGACGCAGTTTGCTTTGCACCAGGTTGAAAGTCAGAGAGCCTGGGCCTTCTTCTACAGTCGGGAAGTCATTGGCGGGCAATGTAGACAGCGTGAAGCGGCTACGACCGGCCTTGACCACCAACTTGGCGTCATCAACCTTGATGTCGATCAGCGCGTCATTGGGCAAGCTCTTGCAAATATCCATGAGCTTGCGCGCAGGAACAGTGATTTCGCCCGGCTCTGCAGGTTCTTCAAGTTGTACACGACCGACCAGCTCGACCTCAAGGTCGGTACCGGTCAACGACAGCTGCTGGCCTTGTACGACCAGAAGCACATTGGAAAGCACCGGCAAGGTCTGACGACGTTCGACGACGCCGGCGACCAATTGCAGAGGTTTCAACAGGGCTTCGCGTTGAATGGTGAAGTGCATGGTCTAGTCCCTTGCCTTAATAAGCTGCGCTGATTTCATCAAGTGGTCAGTGTACGCAGCAGGTTCTTGTAGTCCTCGCGAATATCCGCGTCGGATTCCTTCAATTCATTGATCTTGCGGCAGGCATGCAACACGGTCGTATGGTCGCGACCGCCAAACACATCGCCGATTTCCGGCAGACTGTGGTTGGTCAGCTCCTTGGAGAGTGCCATGGCAACCTGCCGAGGCCGCGCTACCGATCGTGAACGACGCTTGGATAGCAGGTCGGAAATCTTGATCTTGTAGTACTCGGCGACAGTTCGCTGAATGTTATCCACACTCACCAGCTTGTCTTGCAGCGCCAACAAATCTTTCAGCGATTCGCGGATCAGCTCGATGGTGATGTCACGGCCCATGAAGTGGGAGTGAGCGATCACACGCTTGAGCGCGCCTTCGAGCTCACGAACGTTGGAACGGATCCGCTGAGCAATGAAGAACGCCGCATCATGTGGCAGATCAACTTTGGCCTGATCCGCCTTTTTCATCAGGATGGCCACGCGAGTTTCCAGCTCAGGCGGTTCGACCGCAACGGTCAGGCCCCAACCGAAGCGTGATTTGAGACGTTCTTCCAGCCCTTCAATCTCTTTAGGATAGCGGTCGCTGGTGAGAATCACCTGCTGACCACCTTCAAGCAACGCATTGAAGGTGTGGAAAAACTCTTCCTGGGAACGTTCCTTTCGAGCGAAGAACTGAATGTCATCGATCAGCAAAGCATCTACCGATCGATAAAAACGTTTGAACTCGTTGATCGCGTTTAGCTGCAAGGCTTTGACCATGTCCGCGACGAAACGCTCCGAGTGCAGGTATACAACCTTGGCATTGGGATTCTTCTTGAGGAGGTGGTTACCCACAGCATGCATCAAGTGAGTCTTACCCAGGCCAACACCACCATAAAGGAAGAGCGGGTTGTAGCCGTGCTTGGGGTTATCCGCCACCTGCCAGGCCGCAGCCCGGGCCAGTTGGTTGGATTTACCCTCGACGAAGTTTTCGAAGGTGAACGTGCGGTTCAGATAACTGGTGTGCTTTAGCGCTCCCTCGACCTGAACCGTGCGCTGCTCGCGGGCGGGCGCCTGTTGAGAACTCGCACCCACCATCGGATCGAAGCTCGCCCGGGAAGGCTCGTCGTTGACGTGCACTGCATGCACAGGCGCTGGGGCCGACATCTGAACAGGCGCAGGAGCCGCCGTTGTGGTCTGCGTCGCCGCGATGGCTTGCGAAGCAGCGGCGGCCAAAGGTGCGTTAGGTGCAGCACGAGGAGCGGAGCTGCGCTTGCTGCCTATTAATAAGGAGAGGGCGGGGGCGAGACCCTGGCCGTGTTCTCCAAGCAGCTCAAGCAAACGACTCAGGTACTTTTCATTTACCCAATCGAGTACGAAACGGTTCGGTGCGTAGACACGCAACTCGTCGCCTTCGGCTTCAACCTGTAGCGGACGGATCCAGGTGTTGAATTGCTGGGCAGGCAGCTCTTCGCGCAAAAGCTCCACGCACTGCTGCCAAAGTTCCAATGACACGGACATCCCCTAGGTTAAACGCCGGTGAGGCAAAAACAGCCGCCATTGTACCGGCCGAAGCGGTACTTATCCACATGTAGGTTGAGAACAAAGCGGGATAAATCATCGCTTTATCCTCAAACAAAGCGACAAACGGCTTGTGAATAAGCCCTGTGGATAACCCCGCCTCAGCTCATTGCATAAGTAGGGCCTAAAGTCTGTGCATAACCCGCCTGTGGATAAAAGGGCAATCCACACACAGGTTTTCCGACAGCGCAGCACAGGCAGAGCACCGCTTCTCGACAGTGTTGTCATTCTCTGTACAGCAGGTATTTACTGGCCTGCGCTCGGTTATCCACAGAAGAGTGCGAGCCTTGCTTTAATAAGCTCTATAAAGAAGCTTTAAATACTTTCCTTCTTTATTTCTATATCTACGTCGCATGACGATCAGGCAGGCAGTGGCCAACACGCCACAAAACAGGTTGAACAAGTAAATGAAGGAAACGTTGGTTGGAAATTGACCTAGAGGCTTGCTTTCTCTAGAATCCCCGGTCTCTTAAAACGGGGGCCATTCCGGCCCGTTGTGGACGAACCAGGTAACACGCCATGAAACGTACTTTCCAACCAAGCACTATCAAACGCGCTCGCACTCACGGCTTCCGTGCTCGCATGGCCACCAAGAACGGCCGTGCCGTCCTGTCGCGTCGCCGCGCCAAAGGTCGTGCGCGTCTGGCAGTTTGATAATCCGGCACTGGAGGTGAGTCAGGACTTCAGTCGGGAAAAGCGTTTGCTTACTCCCCGGCATTTCAAGGCAGTCTTTGACTCCCCTACCGGCAAGGTTCCGGGGAAAAATCTCCTGCTCCTTGCGCGCAGCAACGACCTTGATCATCCCCGTCTGGGGCTTGTAATCGGTAAAAAGAGCGTAAAGCTCTCCGTTGAGCGCAACCGCTTGAAACGCCTGATGCGCGAATCATTTCGCCAACACCAAGATAATTTGGTCGGTTGGGATATTGTGATTGTCGCGCGTAAAGGTTTGGGTGACGTAGAAAACCCCGAATTGATTCAGCATTTCGGCAAGCTATGGAAACGTCTGGCACGCAGCCGGCCGACTCCAGAACCCAAAGCCGAAACTGTAGGGGTAGATAGTACCGATGCGTAAACTGGCGCTCGTTCCGATCCAGTTCTACCGCTATGCCATTAGTCCTCTGATGGCCAGCCACTGTCGTTTCTACCCCAGTTGCTCCTGCTACGCGTATGAAGCCATTGAAAATCATGGCCTTCTACGCGGTGGCTGGCTGACCTTTCGTCGATTAGGTCGCTGTCATCCGTGGAATCCCGGTGGTTATGACCCGGTTCCGCCTATCCCTACCTCCCGTTCTTCTTCGATGGCCGAGTAATCATGGATATTAAACGCACGATCCTGATCGTCGCCCTGGCAATCGTGACCTATGTCGGGGTTCTGAAATGGAACCAAGACTATGGCCAGGCCGCCCTGCCGACTCAGAATGTTGCTGCCAGCACCCCTGCACCGGGCATTCCGGATGCAACTACCGGTACTAATGCTTCCGCAAGTGCCGATGTTCCTAGTGCCAACGGCCAGGTAACTGCTCCGCTGGAAACTCCGAAAGCAGCCAGTAAAGACCTTATTCAGGTCAAAACCGACGTTCTGAATCTGGAAATCGATCCGGTTGGTGGTGATGTTGTTCAACTGCGACTGCCACTGTATCCACGTCGTCAGGACCATCCTGATGTACCGTTTCAGCTATTCGACAATGGTGGCGAGCGTACCTTTCTGGCCCAAAGTGGTCTGACAGGCAGCAATGGTCCCGATGCTCGTCCAGCGGGTCGCCCGGTTTACTCGAGCGCACAGAAGAGTTATCAACTGGCTGACGGCCAGGAAAACCTCGTGGTTGAACTGAAGTTCAGCGAGAACGGCGTCAACTACATCAAGCGCTTCACATTCAAGCGTGGTTTGTATGATCTGGTTGTCAGCTATGAAATCGACAACCAGAGCGCTCAGCCCTGGTCGGGCAATCTGTTCGCCCAGCTGAAACGTGACGGCAGTGATGATCCATCTTCGACAACTGCTACCGGTACCGCGACCTATCTGGGCGCAGCACTGTGGACAGCTGCCGAACCGTACAAAAAAGTGTCGATGAAAGACATCGATAAAGGCCAACTGAAAGAAACAGTTCAGGGCGGCTGGGTTGCATGGTTGCAGCACTATTTTGTAACGGCGTGGATTCCGAGCAAGGATAACGCTAACGCGGTCCAGACTCGTAAAGACAGCCAGGGTAACTACATCATTGGCTTCACCGGCCCAGCCGTAACGGTTGCTCCGGGTGCCAAGACCGAGCTCAGCGCTACGCTGTACGCCGGTCCGAAGAGCCAGGCGGTACTCAAAGAGTTGTCCCCAGGTCTGGAATTGACCGTCGATTACGGCATCCTGTGGTTCATTGCTCAGCCAATTTTCTGGTTGCTGCAACACATCCACGCGATTGTGGGTAACTGGGGCTGGTCGATCATCTTCCTGACCATGCTGATCAAGGGTCTGTTCTTCCCATTGTCGGCTGCCAGCTACAAATCCATGGCCCGCATGCGCGCTGTCGCTCCGAAACTTGCTGCTTTGAAAGAACAGCATGGCGACGATCGTCAGAAAATGTCCCAGGCGATGATGGAGTTGTACAAGAAGGAAAAGATCAACCCGCTGGGTGGTTGCTTGCCGATTCTTGTGCAGATGCCGGTATTCCTGTCGCTGTATTGGGTACTGCTTGAAAGCGTCGAGATGCGTCAGGCTCCATGGTTGCTGTGGATAACCGACTTGTCGATCAAGGATCCGTTCTTCATCCTGCCGATCATCATGGGCGCTACCATGTTTATCCAGCAGCGTCTGAACCCGACTCCGCCGGATCCGATGCAGGCCAAGGTCATGAAAATGATGCCAATCATCTTCACGTTCTTCTTCCTGTGGTTCCCTGCTGGTCTGGTTCTGTACTGGGTTGTGAACAACACCCTGTCGATCACTCAACAGGCGTACATCACTCGTAAGATCGAAGCGGCGACCAAAAAAGCCGAAGCTTGATCTAACCTGTGAATAAGTTTGACAAGGCGCCCCCTCGTGGGGCGTTTTGCTATCTGTCATTTGCTCTGGAGCCGGACCATGAATGTGCCACGTGAAACCATCGCTGCCATCGCCACTGCCCAGGGTCGTGGCGGTGTAGGCATCGTGCGTATTTCCGGGCCATTGGCCGCCAAGGCTGCTGAGGCCATTACAGGCCGCAGTCTCAAACCACGATTCGCCCATTACGGGCCGTTTGTAGATGGCAGCGAGCAAGTGATTGATGAAGGCATCGCGCTGTACTTTCCCGGCCCCCATTCATTTACCGGCGAAGATGTCCTCGAACTGCAGGGCCATGGCGGCCCGGTGGTTCTGGATATGTTGCTGCAGCGCTGCCTGGAATTGGGCAGTCGTCTGGCTCGTCCTGGGGAATTCAGCGAGCGGGCATTCCTCAACGACAAACTCGACCTGGCCCAGGCCGAAGCTATTGCCGACCTGATCGAGGCAAGTTCTGCCCAGGCGGCGCGCAATGCCCTGCGCTCACTGCAGGGTGCGTTTTCGCGGCGTGTGGATAACTTGACTGAAAAACTGATCAGCCTGCGCATCTACGTGGAAGCCGCTATCGACTTTCCTGAAGAGGAAATCGACTTCCTGGCCGATGGTCATGTTTTGAATATGTTGGATGCTGTACGTGAGGAGTTATCCACAGTGCTGCGGGAAGCCGGGCAGGGCGCCTTGCTGCGTGACGGGATGACGGTAGTGATCGCTGGCCGTCCCAACGCCGGCAAGTCCAGCCTACTGAATGCGTTGGCAGGCAAGGAAGCGGCCATCGTGACTGAGATTGCCGGCACTACCCGGGACATTCTGCGCGAACATATCCACATTGATGGCATGCCACTGCATGTAGTGGATACCGCCGGGCTGCGTGACACCGAGGATCAGGTGGAAAAAATCGGTGTGCAGCGAGCACTGAAAGCCATTGGTGAGGCGGACCGCGTCTTGCTGGTGGTAGACGCCACGGCGCCGGAAGCCTTGGACCCTTTTGCTCTCTGGCCTGAATTTCTGGAACATCGACCAGATCCAGCCAAAGTCACTTTGATTCGCAACAAGGCCGATTTAAGCGGTGAAGTCATTGAGCTGCAAACCAGCGCAGATGGCCACGTCACGATCAGCCTCAGCGCCAAGGCCGGTGGGGAAGGCCTGGACTTGTTGCGCGAGCACCTCAAAGCCTGCATGGGTTATGAACAAACCTCGGAAAGCAGCTTCAGTGCCCGGCGTCGTCACCTTGAGGCGCTGCGCCACGCCAGCGCTTCCCTTGAACACGGCCGGGCACAGCTGACCATGGCAGGCGCCGGGGAGTTATTGGCTGAGGATCTTCGCCAGGCTCAACAATCGCTGGCCGAGATTACTGGCGCATTCAGTTCGGATGATTTGCTGGGACGAATTTTTTCCAGCTTCTGTATCGGCAAATAGTCATGGATCCTGGCCACTGGGGATAACGCTCCAATGGCCAAGATATCCACAGGCTTACCAGTTGTAGCTAACCGTCCCCAGCAAAGTCCGACTGTCCCCCCAGTAACAGCGACCCGCGTCGTTGCAACCAGATACGTATTCTTTGTCGAAAAGATTCTTGGCGTTCACGTCCACCGACCAATGTTTGTCGATCTGATAGCCAATGTTTGCGTCCACCAAGGTGACGTCCCCGGCATCGAGCTTTCCGTACAGTGCCGTTGGTGTGTAGGCAAAAGCGCTGTCGAAATAGCGAATACCGGCCCCCACATGGAAACCATCGAGGTATCCGTCGAGGAAACGATACTTGGCCCAGGCGGATGCCTGATTACGCGGCACGCCAGTGATTTGATGGCCTTCGATCAATGATCCTGCGGCATCCTTGGTCACACGGGCATCGGTGTAGGAATAGGAGGCCGTGAGGTTGAGGTTCTGGCTGACGTCACTGTTAATCTCCAGCTCCACACCCTTGGACCGACTTTCCCCCACCTGGCGGTAACTGGAGGTGGTTGAGTCGAAATAGGTGTCGTCTTTCTTGCGCAGATCATAGATGGAGGCGGTGAAGGCAGTATTCCAACCGCTAGGCTCGTACTTGAAACCCACTTCGTACTGGCTACTGGTGATCGGATCGAGCGGGGCGCCCCCGTTGGAAATCTGTTGTACCGGTACGAACGCAGTGGAGTAGCTGACATACGGCGTAAGGCCATTGTCGAACTGATACATCACCCCACCTTGATAGGTGAACTTCTTGTCGCTGGAGCTGATATCACCGTTAGGTGCCAGCTTATTGCGAAAATCACTGTCGACCCAATCCTGTCTACCGCCGAGCAAGAAAATCCAGTTGTCGTACTTGCTTTGGACCTGCGCATACAAGCCCTGCATCTGTTGTTCCAGCAAGGTGTTTTGTACAGCAATGGACGTGACTGGATCCTGTGTATAAACGGGATCGAAGATATTGATGCGGCCAGCCGACCCTGCGTCCCAATCCTGGCTGAATGAGGTGCGATCAAAGCTGGCACCGAACAGCACGGTATTCTCCAGCCCGCCCGTATCGAATTTGCCTTCCAGCTGGTTATCCAGGGAATAGACCATCGACTTATTGAAGCGATCGTAGGCGGTAACGTTAAGAATAGTGCCAAAACCCGCGTTATTCAGGTTGCCCGGCCAGGTCTCATGGCGGGTGATCCGGGACTGCATATAGCGCGAATTTTGCCGGAACTGCCAATCGTCGTTGAAGCTGTGGCTGAATTCATAGCCTGCGCTCCACATCTCGCGTTCGAACGTATTCCAGTCCGGAACGCCTAGCATCGTATCTTTGTCGAGCTTGCCATTGGGGTTACGTAACAAGGTGCCAGCCGCCGGCAGCCCCAATTCCATGTTGGTATGGTCTTTCTGGTAGCTGCTCAATAGGGTCAGCGTGTTGTAGTCATCGAAATTCAAGGTCAGCGATGGCGCGATGTACATACGATCATCGGGGACATGATCGGTTTGCGTATCGGCATTGCGGCCGAGCATGACAACACGGCCAAGGATATTGCCGCTCTCGTCCAGCGGACCGGAGACATCCACACCCAATTGCCGGCGATTATTGGTGCCGTAACTGAGCTGCACTTCGCCCTGAGAATTGGCGGTCGGGCGTTTGCTCACCACGTTAACTAACCCTCCCGGCGCGTTTTCGCCATACAGAATCGACGACGGCCCGCGAAATATTTCTACCCGCTCAAGCCCATAGGGCTCGGTGGTGGTGTCGTAACGGTTACCTTGAACCCGTAACCCATCGCGCATCAGGCCATAGCCATAGTCAGTGGCATTAAAGCCACGGATGAAGAACAGGTCCCCGGCAAGGTTATCCCCAGCGGCGAAGGGTGGCGCGAAGATACCCGGTACATATCCCAGCGCTTCGGTAAGCGTCTGGGTTTTCTGGTCTTTCATGCGCTGGCCCGTGACAACCGAAACCGACCGCGGCGTTTCAGAGAGAGGTGTACTGGTCTTGGTGCCTGCCCGACTCGTTTCCGCCTTGTAGCCGCGATCAGCGAAAGTTTGCTCAAAGCCTGTGGATAAAGTGCTGTTGATAGCTGTAGGTGACAACAGCACCGAACCGTTATCAGGTATCGGCTGCAGGATGTAACTGCCGGGGGCTTGTGCCGCAACCTGCAATTTCGAACCCTGCAATAGCACGGCGAAACCCTGTTCAACTGAGTAGCTGCCTTGGAGCCCGGGACTTCTGAGGTTGGCAGTCTCGGATGGAGAGAACGACAGAATCACGTTGGATGCCGACGCGAACTGGTTCAATGCGCTATCCAGAGGGCCGGCCGCAATGTTGTAGCTCTGGGAAGCAACCGCAGCAAGGACGCTGGTGGACAACAGTGCGCAACCAAGATGACTGCTCAGCAGCAGGCTGTAGCGCAGGCAGTGGCGGGACAGGTGTCGGCGGCTGTGAAGCGGAAGAGGAGGCAAGCGCATTTTGTTGAGAGCCCTGAGGTAGTGAAATTCGCGTTTACCTGTAAGGCCGCGCCTGAATCAAAAAAGATAACCCCAAGGTGCTTTTATTTTCACAAGTCGATATCAGGCTCTTCGGTTGACCGAAACCCAGTATCGAGTGAAGTAACGGACCTGGATCGGCAGGGTCGCCTGAAGATTGGCCAACACCGCATCCGTCGCATCAAGCCGGAATGCACCGGATACGCGCAGTTTCGCGACTTGTTCATCACATTGCATGACACCTGGACGGTAGCGAGCCAACTCCTTGAGGACATTGCCCAGAGGTTCGTTGAGCACAATCAACTGACCGTCGACCCACGCCGCAGCGCTCTGTGCATAAGTCCGCTGTGGACTCACGGCCTGGCTACTGAAATCAGCGCCTTGGCCAGCGCTGAGAAGCGGAGTAACACCGCTGGCAGACGTGGGCATGATGCGGACCTGATCTTCCAGGACACCGACCCGGGTCGTGTTTTTCAGCTGCCGAACCGAGAAACGAGTACCCAACGCCTGAATCCGACCTTCCTGAGTCTCGACATAAAAGGGGCGCGCATCCGCCAGCTTCCCGGTGCGCACGAGGATCTCCCCGTCACGTAGCCGGATCAACCGTTGTTGGTTGTCGAACACAACGTCTATGGCCGTATCCGTGTTGAGTTCTATCTGGCTGCCATCGGCCAATTCAACATGTCGACGCTGGCCAACCGGGGTTCGGTAGTCAGCCATTACGTTCTTCAGAGCCGTATGCTGCCGGAGATTCCAACCAAGGTATCCCGCGCCTGCTACCGCCAGCATTAATTTGAGAACCTGACGACGCTGTTGCGGTTTGGACAGGGCTCGTCGAGTCAACTGCGCAGGCATACTGCCCAGGCTGCGTTGCAGCTGCTCCACCTGCTGCCAGGCGACCCTGTGCGCCGGATCGCTTTCCAGCCATTGCCGCCAGGCAGCCTGTTCGACCTGAGTCGGTGGTTCGCTCTGAAATTGCACAAACCAACTTGCTGCAGCCTCAAAGACTTGGCGGTCCGGGGGCGACCTCATGACATATGCACCATGAGCAGCGAGCACTCAGTGAAAGCCCGAATCATGTGCTTCTTCACCGTGGTCAGGGAAACCTTAATCTCCAAGGCTATCTGTTGATAAGTCAGCCCTTCGATCTGGGAGAGCATGAAAATCCGCTTGGTGCGCGAGCCCAGATCATCAAGCGCTTTATCCACAGCCACGAGAGTTTCGATGATCAGCGCCTTATCTTCTTCACTGATCATGGTGTCTTGCGGCCGCTCCGCCATTGCCTGCTGATAAGCCAGCTCTATTGCGCGGCGCCGGTAGCGGTCGATAACTAGCCCCCGGGCAACAGTTGCCAGATAGTCACGAGGCTCGCGGATGTGCGTCGCGTTTGCGGCACCGAGAATCCGAACAAACGTGTCATGAGCCACATCGGCAGCATCGCAGGCATTGGATAGTCGCGTTCTGAGCCAGCCGTGCAGCCACGAGTGATGCTGCTCATAAATGCGCTGGACAGCTGCCATATGGGAGTGAGGAGACATAAGGACAATCAAGCGTTAATGATAATGGCTATTATTAGCTTTTGTTTCGCTATCTCACAATAGGTTCTGAACTGGGTCTCGCTCATAAACCCCACTTCTTTCCCCTCGCTGGAACTCCTCGATCCATCCCTTCAAATGAGCGCTGGCCTCAGCAAGCGCATTTTTAACATCCCATTGTCAAAAATCATGCTCTTAAGCTCTGTGGATAAGGCCGCTTTAGCCCCGTTGATAAGTGGGGTTGAAAGCTGCGGATAACCCCCTCTGTGGACAAGTGCCTATTTAATCCACAGGCTTATGACGGTTATCCAAAACCCTCTTGGGCACATGACCACAGACTTTTGAATCCCTGTACATATTGATTTACATGGCTTACGTGAATCTATCCACAGAAAACAGGCTCAGTAGAAATAGCATTTAAAATAAGGTTTTATAAATCTTCTTTCTTTTTAATTTCTATATCTGGGACTTTTCCACAGCTGGTTAATTTTTGTGCAAACGGTTCCTTTCAGGGGGGTGAAGTCCCTATACTTGTCAGCTATCCCAAATTCCCATCTAAAACAGGCACGAGGTGCGTGGTGGATTTCCCTTCCCGTTTTGAAGTGATCGTCATCGGTGGCGGTCATGCCGGTACCGAGGCCGCACTGGCGTCGGCACGTATGGGTGTCAAAACCCTTCTGCTGACCCACAACGTGGAAACCCTCGGGCAGATGAGCTGCAACCCGGCCATTGGTGGCATCGGCAAGAGCCACCTGGTCAAAGAAATCGACGCCCTGGGCGGCGCGATGGCTATGGCCACAGACAAAGGTGGTATTCAGTTCCGTGTGCTGAACAGCCGCAAAGGCCCGGCAGTGCGAGCCACTCGCGCCCAGGCAGACCGCGTTCTGTACAAGGCCGCTATTCGCGAAGCCATCGAAAACCAGCCGAATCTGTGGGTATTTCAACAAGCCTGTGACGATCTCATTGTCGAACAGGACGAGGTACGCGGCGTCGTGACACAAATGGGTCTTCGGATCATGGCCGACTCGGTTGTCTTGACCACCGGCACCTTCCTGGGTGGACTTATCCACATCGGGATGCAGAATTATTCGGGCGGTCGCGCTGGCGATCCGCCGTCGATTGCCCTTGCACAGCGCTTACGTGAACTGCCGTTACGTGTCGGTCGCTTGAAAACCGGGACTCCACCTCGCATCGACGGTCGTTCAGTGGATTTCTCCGTGATGACCGAGCAACCCGGTGATACGCCGATTCCGGTGATGTCGTTCATGGGTTCCAAAGAGCAGCACCCACCGCAGGTCAGCTGCTGGATCACTCATACCAACGCCCGGACTCACGAAATCATCGCGGCCAACCTTGATCGTTCCCCCATGTATTCGGGGATCATCGAAGGTATCGGTCCCCGTTACTGCCCATCGATCGAAGACAAGATCCACCGCTTTGCCGACAAGGAAAGCCATCAGGTCTTTATCGAGCCGGAAGGTCTGACCACCCACGAGCTTTACCCGAATGGCATCTCGACTTCGCTGCCGTTCGATGTCCAGCTGCAGGTGGTCCGCTCGATTCGCGGTATGGAAAACGCCCACATCGTGCGACCTGGTTATGCCATCGAATACGACTACTTCGATCCGCGGGATCTGAAGTACAGCCTCGAAACCAAAGTCATTGGCGGTCTGTTTTTCGCGGGCCAGATCAATGGCACTACCGGTTACGAAGAAGCAGGTGCACAAGGTTTGCTTGCCGGAACCAACGCCGCACTGCGTGCCCAGGGCAAGGAAAGCTGGTGCCCGCGTCGCGATGAAGCGTACATCGGCGTACTTGTGGATGATTTGATCACCCTTGGTACTCAGGAACCGTACCGGATGTTCACTTCCCGGGCGGAATACCGTCTGATCCTGCGCGAAGACAACGCCGACCTGCGCCTGACTGAAAAAGGTCGCGAGCTGGGTCTGGTTGACGATCAGCGTTGGGCGGCGTTCTGCACCAAGCGTGAAAACATTGCGCTTGAAGAACAGCGACTGAAAAGCACTTGGGTTCGCCCGGGCACCGAACAGGGCGAGGCGATTGCCAGCCACTTCGGTACGCCCTTGACCCACGAATACAATTTGCTGAACCTGCTGACTCGGCCGGAAATCGACTACGCCAGCCTGGTTTCTATCACCGGTCACGGCACGCCTGATCCGCAAGTGGCCGAACAGGTCGAGATCAAAGCCAAATACGCGGGTTACATCGACCGCCAACAGGATGAAATTGCCCGTCTGCGCGCTAGCGAAGACACCAAACTGCCTGACGACATCGATTACGCGACCATATCCGGTTTGTCGAAAGAGATTCAGAGCAAGCTGGGGATAACTCGTCCTGAAACGCTGGGGCAGGCATCCCGTATCCCTGGCGTGACGCCGGCAGCGATTTCGTTGTTGATGATTCATCTGAAAAAACGCGGCGCGGGCCGTCAGTTGGAGCAAAGCGCTTGAGTTCTATGGTCACCCCGCAACACGCACACGAGTTATCTCAGGGCGCTCAGGAGCTGGGGGTCGTTCTTAGCGAAGCGCAGCATGCTCAGTTGCTCGCCTATCTGGCGCTGCTGATCAAGTGGAACAAGGCCTACAACCTGACCGCAGTGCGCGATCCTGACGAAATGGTTTCCCGTCATTTGCTCGACAGCCTGAGCGTGGTGCCTTTCATCGAAGGCGAGCGCTGGCTGGATGTCGGCAGCGGCGGGGGGATGCCCGGTATTCCTCTGGCGATTCTGTTTCCGCAGATGAAAATCACTGTGCTGGACAGCAATGGCAAGAAAACCCGGTTTCTGACTCAGGTCAAACTGGAGCTCAAGCTGGATAACCTCGAAGTTATCCACAGCCGCGCTGAAGCCTTTCATCCGGAGCTGCCGTTTACCGGGATTGTTTCCCGTGCGTTCAGCAGCCTGGAGGACTTTACTGGGTGGACTCGCCATATGGGCGATGCCAATACTCGGTGGTTGGCCATGAAAGGCCTGCATCCGACCGATGAGCTGGTAGCATTACCCGCAGATTTCAAGCTCGATAGCGCACAAGCCTTGACCGTTCCGGGTTGCCAAGGCCAACGCCATCTGCTGATACTGCGCCGCACGGCATGACGGGGAAAACAAGCAAGAATGGCTAAGGTATTCGCGATTGCGAACCAAAAAGGTGGTGTGGGTAAAACCACCACCTGCATCAATCTCGCCGCATCGCTGGTCGCGACCAAGCGCCGCGTGCTGTTGATCGATCTCGACCCTCAGGGCAATGCCACGATGGGTAGTGGTGTGGATAAACACGCCTTGGAAAACTCGATTTATGACGTTCTGATCGGTGAATGCGATCTGGCTCAGGCCATGCAGTTCTCTGAACATGGCGGCTACCAGTTGTTGCCAGCCAACCGCGATCTGACTGCCGCCGAGGTCAATCTGCTGGAAATGCAGATGAAGGAGAGTCGCCTGCGCAACGCTCTGGCGCCGATCCGCGAGAATTACGATTACGTGCTCATCGACTGCCCTCCATCGCTGTCGATGCTGACGTTGAACGCACTGGTCGCTGCCGACGGGGTGATTATCCCCATGCAGTGCGAATATTTTGCCCTCGAAGGTCTCAGTGACCTTGTGGATAACATCAAACGAATTGGCGAACTGCTTAATCCCCAGCTAAAAATCGAGGGGTTGCTGCGCACCATGTACGATCCGCGTTTGAGTCTGATCAACGACGTATCTGCGCAACTCAAAGAGCATTTCGGCGAACAGCTGTACGACACCGTGATCCCGCGCAACATCCGTCTGGCCGAGGCACCGAGTTTCGGGATGCCTGCGCTGGCCTATGACAAGTCTTCGCGCGGCGCATTGGCCTACCTGGCGCTTGCCGGGGAGATGGTTCGTCGTCAACGGCGCGGTTCGCGCACAGCTCAGCCAACTTAAGGAAATCCCATGGCCGTCAAGAAAAGAGGTCTCGGACGTGGGCTGGACGCACTTCTGAGCAGTCCAACCGTCAGTTCGCTGGAAGAGCAGGCCGTCAAAGCCGATCAGCGCGAATTGCAGCATGTTCCGCTGGACCTGATTCAGCGGGGCAAGTATCAGCCACGTCGGGACATGGATCCTCAGGCGCTCGAAGAGCTGGCGCTGTCGATCAAGGCCCAGGGCGTGATGCAGCCGATTGTGGTCCGTCCGATCGCCGATAATCGCTTTGAAATCATTGCCGGCGAACGTCGCTGGCGTGCCAGTCAGCAGGCAGGGATGGAAACCATTCCGGCCATGGTCCGTGATGTTCCCGATGAAACCGCCATTGCGATGGCGCTGATCGAAAACATCCAGCGCGAAGACCTCAATCCCATCGAGGAAGCGGTTGCTCTGCAACGGTTGCAGCAGGAATTTCAACTAACTCAACAACAAGTGGCTGACGCGGTAGGCAAGTCCCGGGTCAGTGTTGCCAACCTGCTGCGCCTCATCGCATTGCCGGACGTTATCAAAACCATGCTTTCCCATGGCGACCTGGAAATGGGTCACGCACGTGCTTTGCTCGGTTTACCCGAAGAAAAGCAGGTCGAAGGGGCGCGACATGTTGTCGCACGCGGCCTGACGGTTCGTCAGACCGAAGCGCTTGTGCGTCAGTGGTTGAGCGGTAAGCCTGCGGCTGTGGAACCGGTCAAGACCGATCCGGACATTAGCCGGCTGGAGCAGCGGCTCGCCGAGCGGCTGGGCTCTGCGGTGCAAATCCGGCACGGACAGAAGGGCAAGGGTCAATTAGTGATCCGATATAACTCTCTTGATGAGCTTCAGGGTGTGCTCGCACACATCCGCTGAAACAATTGCGCTGTAGCGTGTAGTCGGAAATCACTACCTGACAGTTGAATAGGGGCTGAACCGCCCCTATACTCTGCGCGCATTTTGTCGGCACAAATTATGCCAAGTTATTGATTTTGGCGGCCGATGCACGAGGAGCAGTTGTGATGGAAACACGCATGCCAAACCGCTTGCCGTTCCATCGCCTGACGGTTTTTCCAGTACTGCTGGCTCAATTTATTGTCCTGCTGCTGGCAGCCTTGGCGCTGTGGCAGTGGCACGGAGTCGTAGCCGGGTATTCGGGGCTTTGCGGAGGCCTGATAGCCTGGCTGCCCAATTTGTATTTCGCTCACAAGGCTTTCCGGTTTTCCGGTGCTAGAGCAGCGCAAGCCATTGTCCGGTCTTTCTACGCCGGCGAGGCGGGCAAACTGATTTTGACGGCAGTGCTATTTGCACTGACGTTCGCAGGTGTGAAGCCACTGGCGCCGCTAGCTGTATTCGGCGTGTTCATGTTGACCCAACTGGTCAGCTGGTTCGCTCCCCTGTTGATGAGAACAAGACTTTCGAGACCTTAGGGCGTTTGAGGCACACATGGCAGAGCAAACAGCTTCGGGCTATATCCAGCACCACTTGCAGAACCTGACCTTCGGTCAGCTACCAGATGGCGGTTGGGGTTTTGCCCACACCGCAGCAGAAGCGAAGGAAATGGGCTTTTGGGCTTTCCACGTCGATACTCTCGGCTGGTCGGTTGCACTGGGTCTGATTTTCGTCCTGATCTTCCGTATGGCAGCCAAGAAGGCAACTTCTGGTCAGCCTGGCGGTTTGCAGAACTTCGTTGAAGTACTGGTCGAGTTCGTTGACGGCAGCGTGAAAGACAGCTTCCATGGCCGCAGCCCGGTGATTGCACCGCTGGCGCTGACCATTTTCGCCTGGGTTTTCCTGATGAACGCCATCGACCTGATCCCGGTCGACTGGATCCCTCAGGTTGCGATCATGATCACCGGTAATGAGCACACGTTCTTCCGTGCCGTATCCACTACCGATCCAAACGCGACTTTGGGCATGGCCCTGTCGGTGTTTGCGCTGATCATTTTCTACAGCATCAAGGTCAAGGGCATCGGCGGCTTCATCGGCGAACTGACCCTGCACCCTTTCGGCAGCAAGAACGTCTTCGTTCAGGCTCTGTTGATTCCGGTGAACTTCCTGCTTGAATTCGTGACACTGATCGCCAAACCGATTTCGTTGGCTCTGCGTCTTTTCGGCAACATGTACGCTGGCGAGCTGGTGTTTATCCTGATCGCCGTCATGTTCGGCAGCGGCCTTCTCTGGCTCAGCGGTCTGGGCGTGGTTCTGCAATGGGCGTGGGCTGTTTTCCACATCCTGATCATCACCTTGCAGGCGTTCATCTTCATGATGCTGACCATCGTTTACCTGTCGATGGCTCACGAAGATAACCATTAAGACTCGCCTGGCGCGTCTGATGTACCTCTCGCTTCGGCGGGAGGAAGCCGCTAGCGGGTCACCGCGAAGGCTGATGTATTAACGATTTGTTTTACCGCTTTAAATTAAAAAAACCTAACCAATACGACGTAAAAGTCGGGAGGAAAGATGGAAACTGTAGTTGGTCTAACCGCTATCGCTGTTGCACTGTTGATCGGCCTGGGCGCACTGGGTACTGCAATCGGCTTCGGCCTGTTGGGCGGCAAGTTCCTGGAAGGCGCAGCTCGCCAGCCAGAAATGGTTCCAATGCTGCAGGTCAAAATGTTCATCGTTGCCGGCCTGCTCGACGCCGTGACCATGATCGGTGTTGGTATCGCTCTGTTCTTCACCTTTGCGAACCCCTTCGTTGGTCAACTCGCTGGCTAATCTCTCGAATTTTCGAGGTGATTGGTGTGATGGACAACGAACGAGCGAGGTGTTGGCGTGAACATTAATGCAACCCTGATTGGCCAGTCCGTTGCGTTCTTCATTTTTGTGCTGTTCTGCATGAAGTACGTTTGGCCTCCGGTCATTACGGCTTTGCACGAACGTCAGAAGAAGATCGCGGATGGACTGGACGCTGCCAGCCGAGCAGCTCGCGACCTGGAGTTGGCCCAAGAGAAAGCGGGTCATCAACTGCGCGAAGCAAAAGCTCAGGCAGCTGAAATCATTGAGCAGGCCAAGAAACGCGGTACTCAGATTGTCGACGAAGCCCGTGAACAGGCTCGCGTTGAAGCTGACCGTGTGAAGGCTCAGGCTCAGGCCGAGATCGAACAGGAACTGAACAGTGTCAAAGACGCGCTGCGTGCCCAATTGGGTAGCCTGGCAGTCGGTGGCGCAGAGAAGATCCTGGGTGCCACAATCGATCAAAACGCGCACGCGGAGCTGGTTAATAAACTGGCTGCTGAAATTTAAGCGAGGGCGATCATGGCAGAACTGACCACGTTGGCCCGACCTTACGCTAA
>Ga0247735_1000058_pt1 | contig 71534 bp, 63 predicted proteins | sample UWRJL178409R2_FD_180934 | JGI IMG/M metagenome (GOLD analysis project Ga0247735, IMG submission 180934) | Plant litter microbial communities from Arlington Agricultural Research Station in Wisconsin, United States - UWRJ-L178-409R-2 | ecosystem: Environmental > Terrestrial > Plant litter >... | reverse complement strand
GCCCAGGGTCGTGGCGGCCAGCGCCAGGCCCTGTGCATGGTTGCCAGCTGACGCGGTGACCACGCCACGGGCCAGTTCTTCCGCGCTCAGTTGCGCCAGCTTGTTGTACGCACCGCGAATCTTGAAGGAGAACACTGGCTGCAGGTCTTCGCGCTTGAGCAACACCTGATTGCCCAGCCGCTCGGACAGCTGACGAGCGCCTTGCAGCGGGGTTTCCACGGCGATGTCGTAGACGCGGGAGGTGAGGATCTTTTTGACGTATTGCTCAAGCATCGGGGCGACATCACTGGCAAGAAAGGGCAAGGGCTTGAAGTCTAACCCGCAACTCCGACACACGACCACACGAATCACGGGGCTTTGCGGGTGGCAAGTCGCTATAATGCCAGCCCTTTTCGCACACTACTGTTCCTGTAGGAGCTGCCGAAGGCTGCGAATGCGGTTTGCCTGATACAGCGCGGTTCGCAGCCTTCGGCAGCTCCTACAATGAAAACCTCATCCGTGGAGCCCGCATGAACCAGGACCAACTCAAGCAAGCCGTGGCGCAGGCCGCCGTGGATTTCATCCTGCCGAAGCTGGACGACAAAAGTATCGTCGGCGTCGGCACCGGATCCACCGCCAATTGCTTCATTGATGCACTGGCTCAGCACAAGGGTGCCTTCGACGGCGCAGTGGCCAGCTCCGAAGCGACGGCTGCGCGTCTCAAAGCCCACGGCATTCCGGTTTATGAGCTCAATACTGTCAGCGATCTTGAGTTCTACATTGATGGCGCGGATGAGAGCGACGAGCATCTAAACCTGATCAAAGGTGGCGGCGCCGCCCTGACTCGGGAAAAAATCGTCGCCGCTGTGGCCAAGACGTTCATTTGCATCGCTGACGCCAGCAAGCTGGTGCCCGTGCTGGGCGCGTTCCCGCTGCCGGTGGAGGTCATCCCGATGGCGCGCAGCCATGTGGCCCGTCAACTGGTGAAACTGGGCGGCGACCCGGTTTACCGCGAAGGCGTACTGACCGACAACGGCAACATCATTCTCGATGTGCACAACATGAACATCACCAACCCGGTGGAGCTGGAAAGCCAGATCAATGCCATCGTCGGCGTGGTCACCAACGGCCTGTTCGCGGCGCGGCCTGCGGATTTGCTGTTGCTGGGGACGAGTGAAGGGGTCAAGACGCTGAAGCGTTGATCAGGTGATGGCTGGACTGTAGGAGCGACCGGGGTGGCGCTCCACCTTGCCCGCGATAGCGTCGGCACATCGAACATCGATGTCGCCTGACACAACGCCATCGCGGGCAAGCGCGCTCCTACGGGTTTTGCGATCGCATCAAGGCTTTTTGAACACATAAAACAGATTCGGCTCGCTGGTCACGTACAGCGTGCCCTCCTCATCCATGGCCAGGCCTTCAGCCTGGGGCACGTCTTTACGCAGGCCCATCGAGCCTTTGCTTAACGAGACATTGGCAACCGCGCGCCCTTTGGTGTCCAGCTCCACGATCTGTCTTGACTCATCGGACAGCGCCAGCAGATGCCCGCTGCGCTCATCGAATTGCAGGCTGGAAATATCCCGCACAAACAGCCCGGCATCACGTTTGGCGTCAGATGACACCTCTATCACGCTCGGCGTATCGGTATTCAGATTCGGAAAGCCGCGCACTTCGATGATCTGTGTCGGCCGGCGTTCTTTGGCGACAAACAGCCGTTGCCCTTTAGTGTCGTACGCCAGCCCTTCATAGCCGTTGTTGCTGCCTGCCCCGATACCCAGCGTGAGTTGCTCGGCATCGGCAGCATCCAGAAAAGTCGTGTCGTCATCGATGTGCACTTTGATCAGGCGCTGCTTGCGTTCATCACTGATGACGTAAATCCCGGGGCTGATGTACTCCACCGCCTCGGCATCGCCAAATCCTGTCAGGGGGATACGCCGCAAGATGCGGCCATCCAGGCTCAGCTCGACCATTTCGGCATTTTGATTGGTCACGGTAAACAGACTTTTGCGGTCCGGGTCGTAACTCAACGCCGAGACATCATCCACGAGGCCATCAATGACCTTGCCTTCAATCGCGACCTTGTAGTCATTCAAGCCAATTGCGGGCACATCCTTGTCTTGCCAGAGCAACTGCCAGTTGAACGAGGCCCGTTCGACAAAGCGATATTCACGATTGGCAAAAAAACCCAGTAGCGCCAGCAGGATCACAACAAGTACAAGAATCGTTCGGGCAACAGACAGGCGCATTGAGGAAGCTCAAGGGAGACGGGCAGCATGAATAACATGCAAAGATGAATTCAAGCTTAATGGCTGCGGGCCATCAGGCACCACAGATTTCTGTAGGAGCTGCCGAAGGCTGCGAAAGGGTTTTTCCTGATAAATCGCAGTTCGCAGCCTGCGGCAGCTCCTACAAGATTCGAGTTATTTCTTCTTAAAGGAATAAAACAAATTCGGCTCACTGACGATGTACAGATTGCCGTCTTCGTCGAGCGCCACACCTTCGGCGCGGGGGATGGTGTCTTTCAAGCCGTTGAAGCCGCCCAGCAAGGTCATGAAACTCACTTTCTCGCCGTTCTCGTTAAGCTCTAGGAGCATATGCGAGTCAGCGGACAGCGCCAGGGTATGGCCAGTGCGCGGTTCGATGGTCAGTGACGACAGATTTCGCAGGTCCAAAGCGTTGCTGACGACCTTCTGCTTGTCGCCTTTAAGTAGGTCGCTGCCATCACTCTTCCAGGTGAACATTGCCGCCGGGCGCTCCTCGCCCAATATCAGCTGTTGATTACGCGGGTCCCAGGCTAACGCCTCGAACGCCTTGTTCTGGTCCTTAGAAGGGCCAAGGTCATACTTCGGAAAATCGGCAATGTTCAGGGTGGTGGTTTGCGGCGTGACTTTCACAATGGTCAAGTGGTGCTGGCGCTCATCAACGATGGCCATGAAGCCGTTTTCCAGTGCCGCGACCGCCTCAGGATTGCTCCAGCCCACCAGCGCAATCTTGCGCAGTACGTCGCCTTTAAGCGTCAGCTCGACCAGAAACGGGTTCTTGCCCATGACTGAGAACAGCGTTTTGGTTGCCGGGTTATACGACAGGTCGGAGGCTTCATCCTTTTCCATGCCTGGCAGCAGCTTGGCATCAATATCGACCACATAGTCCGGCAACCAGACGCTGGCGGTGCGCTCGGCCTGGCTTTCAAAACGCTCGCCGAGCCACAGCAGGCCGCGGTCATCCCAATGCATCGCGAAAGCAACGCCGTAACCAATCACCACGGCAAGCAACAACCATGCGTACCAACGCAGGCCAAGCAGACGGCGTGAGGGCTTGCGTGGCAATGAAGGGCTGGTCATGAGCGTTCCTGGAGAGGTGACAATCAGATGGCACAGTGCCCCGCGCGGGGCTGGAAGCCGGATTATCCAGATCAATTGTGAAAAAAACGCCAATTGAGCCGATTCAGCACGTAGCAGAACGAAAAAAGCCGCCTGCGACGGGCATCGCAGGCGGCTTTTGGTCACACATCGAGAATCAGCGAACGCTGCTTTCGAACGCCTTCTGACCGACCAACTCAATCACCAACTCATCGCCGGCCAGCAGCGGGCCAACGCCTGCCGGAGTGCCGGTCATGATGACGTCGCCAGCTTGCAGCGAGAAGCAGGCTGCCATGTGCTGAATGATTGGCACGATGGGATTGAGCATGTCGCGACTGTTGCCGTCCTGACGCACTTCACCGTTGATGGTCAGGCGAATGCCGATGTCGGTCAGGTCGGAGAAGGTATCAGCCGACACAAACGGGGCCAGCACAGCTGCGCCATCGAAGCTTTTGGCTTCTTCCCACGGATAGCCCTTGTCGCGCAGCTTGGTCTGCAAGTCACGCAGCGTCAGGTCCAGACCCGGGGCGAAGCCGGAAATCGCGTCCAGCACTTCTTCACGGCTTGGGCTTTTGCTCAGCGGCTTGCCGATCAGCACGACGATTTCGGCTTCGTAATGCACAGCACCGCGATCAGCCGGGATGGTGAAACCGCCTTCCAGCGCAACCACAGCGCTGCCCGGCTTGATGAACAGCAGAGGCTCGGTGGGCACCGCGTTGTTCAGTTCTTTGGCGTGCTCGGCGTAGTTACGGCCAACGCAGACCGCCTTGCCCATCGGGAAATGGATGCTCGTTCCGTCGACATACTTGTGCTGATAGCTCATGGCGGCTCCTAGGTCTCGTTGTGGTCAGGTTAAACAGCGAAGATTTTGCCAGGGTTCATGATGCCGTTAGGATCAAACACGGCCTTGACCGCTTTCATGTACTCGATTTCCACCGGCGAACGACTGTACTCCAGGTAGTCACGTTTGGTCATGCCCACGCCGTGCTCGGCGGAAATGGAGCCGTTGTACTTCTGCACCGTTTCGAATACCCATTTGTTGACCTTGGCGCACTTGACGAAGAACTCTCCCTTGTCGAGGGCTTCAGGCTTGAGGATGTTCAAGTGCAGGTTGCCATCGCCGATATGGCCGTACCACAGCACTTCGAAGTCCGGGTAATGCTCGGCAACGATGGCGTCGATTTCACTCAGGAAGGCCGGCACTTTGGAAACTGTTACCGAGATGTCGTTCTTGTAAGGCGTGAAGTGCGAGATGGTCTCGGAGATGTACTCGCGCAGCTTCCACAGGTTTTGCAGCTGCTGTTCGCTCTGGCTCATCACGCCATCCTGCACCCAGCCTTGCTCGACGCAATGCTCAAAGGTCGCCAAAGCTTGGTTGGCGATGTCTTCAGTGGTGGCTTCGAATTCCAGCAGCACGTAGAACGGGCAAGGCGTCTCGAATGGGGATGGAACATCGCCACGACTCATGACCCGGGCGAAGGCCTTGTCGGAGAAGAATTCGAATGCGGTCAGGTCCAGCTTGCCGTGGAAGGCATGCAGCACGGGCATGATCGAATCGAAGTCCGTGGTACCCAGCACCATGGCCGTCAGGTTTTTCGGCGCACGATCAAGGCGCATGGTGGCCTCGACCACAAAGCCCAGCGTACCTTCGCCACCGATGAACAGCTGACGCAAATCGTAGCCGGTAGCGTTTTTGATCAGGTCCTTGTTCAGCTCAAGGATGTCGCCTTTGCCGGTGACGACTTTCAGCCCGGCGACCCAGTTACGCGTCATGCCGTAGCGAATGACCTTGATCCCGCCGGCGTTGGTGCCGATATTGCCACCAATCTGGCTGGAACCTGACGATGCGAAGTCCACCGGGTAATACAGGCCGTTTTCTTCAGCGAGGTTCTGCAGCTGCTTGGTGATCACGCCCGGCTGGACGCGTGCCGTGCGCTCGGTGAGGTTGAGTTCCAGCACCTGATTCATGTAGTCGAACGAAACCACCACTTCACCGTTGGCCGCCACCGCCGCTGCGGAAAGCCCGGTACGACCGCCCGAAGGCACCAGCGCGACCTTGTGCTTGTTGGCCCAGAGGACGATGGCCTGTACCTGTTCGATAGTCTTGGGGAAGACGATGGCAGTCGGCGCAGGCGGATATTGCTTGGTCCAATCCTTGCCATATGCCTCGAGGGAGTCGGCATCGGTCAGCACCTTGCCAGGCTCAACCAGGGTCTTCAGTTCATCTATCAACGCAGGATGGGTCATCGACGGAACTCTCGAACAATTCATGGTCATCCTGAGAACGGTTCACGTCCAGGAATGGGGTTTCGCGGGGTGCATATGCTAGCATACGCCCCCCGCTAATCGAGCTTTTGGCCGATATGCGCACGCTTCACTTACTGCCAATTTCTCCGGGACACAGGTTAAAGCAGATGAGCAAGACTTCCCTCGACAAGAGCAAGATCAAGTTCCTTCTTCTCGAAGGCGTCCATCAATCCGCTGTGGATGTCCTCAAGGCCGCCGGCTACACCAGCATCGAGTACCACACCAAGTCTCTGCCGGAAGCCGAACTGAAAGAAAAGATCGCCGACGCTCACTTCATCGGTATTCGCTCGCGCACCCAATTGACTGAAGAGATGTTCGACCACGCCAAGAAACTGGTGGCGGTTGGCTGCTTCTGCATCGGTACCAACCAGGTTGACCTGAACGCAGCTCGCGAACGCGGTATCGCTGTGTTCAACGCGCCGTACTCCAACACCCGTTCGGTTGCCGAACTGGTGCTGGCCGAAGCGATTCTGCTGCTGCGCGGCATCCCGGAGAAGAACGCCTCCTGCCACCGTGGTGGCTGGATCAAGAGCGCAGCCAACTCCTTCGAAATCCGTGGCAAGAAACTGGGCATCATCGGCTACGGCTCGATCGGTACTCAGCTGTCTGTACTGGCCGAAAGCCTGGGCATGCAGGTGTTCTTCTACGATCCGCTGACCAAGCTGCCACTGGGCAACGCGACCCAGGTCGCCAGCCTGAACGAGTTGCTGGGCCTGGCCGATATCGTCTCTCTGCACGTGCCTGAGCTGCCATCCACCCAATGGATGATCGGCGAGAAAGAAATCCGTGCCATGAAGAAAGGCGCGATCCTGATCAACGCCGCCCGCGGTACGGTCGTGGAACTGAACGCCCTGGCTGACGCGATCAAGGACAAGCACCTGATCGGCGCCGCCATCGACGTGTTCCCGGTAGAGCCACGCTCCAACGATGACATCTTCGAAAGCCCGCTGCGTGGTCTGGACAACGTGATCCTGACCCCGCACATCGGTGGTTCGACTGCCGAAGCCCAGGCCAACATCGGTCTGGAAGTGGCTGAGAAGCTGGTCAAGTACAGCGACAACGGCACCTCGGTGTCTTCGGTCAACTTCCCGGAAGTGGCCCTGCCCGCTCACCCTGGCAAGCACCGTCTGCTGCACATTCACCAGAACATCCCGGGCGTGCTGATGGAGATCAACAAGGTCTTCGCCGAAAACGGCATCAACATTTCCGGTCAGTTCCTGCAGACCAACGAGAAAGTCGGCTACGTGGTCATCGACGTCGATGCCGAGTATTCCGATCTGGCTCAGGAAAAGCTGCAGCACATCAAGGGCACAATCCGCAGCCGCGTATTGTTCTAAGCTTTGATGGCTGGACAAAAGGAGACCTTCGGGTCTCCTTTTTCATGGACGCAGGAAAAAGGTCAAAATGACATGACTCCCACTGAAATCTACATCCGCCAGGCGAACAAAGACGACCTGCCGGGCCTCTTGAAACTGCAGAAAGCCAATCAGATTGCCCAAGGCGGCTCTTTGGCAGCAGAACTGAGCGCTGATCAAGTCGAGCAAATGATGGCCGACATGCCGCAGATCGTCGCTTGCCGGGGAAGCGAGGTCGTTGCCTTCCTGATGACCACTTCGCAAGAAGTCAGCAAACAGCGCCCGTTGCTGATCATCGATAAAACCCTTGAGGCTTATCCTTGGGCCGACGAAAACGCCTATATCTATGGCCCGGTCTGCGTCAGCGACAGTGAACGCGGTAAACGGCTTGCGCAGTTGATGTTCGAGAAGCTGCTGGAGCTGGAGCCCAATCGCCAGGGCGTACTGTTCATCCGAGGCGACAACGAAGCGTCGCTACGCGCACACCGCCGGATGGGCATGAGCAAGGTGGGCGAGTTCACGCTCGATGCGGCGGTATTTCATGTGTTTGCCTATAAAAGCTGCCCCATTGTCGCCGATGAAAGACCCTGTAGGAGCGAGCTTGCTCGCGATAGCGGTAGTTCTGTTAGGAAATTACCGCCTGACCTGACGCTATCGCGAGCAAGCTCACTCCTACAGGGAATGTGTTCGTCCAGCGTCTACAGGCGTCCGACTACCGAACATTAATCGTAATCGCCCGGGACTCAACCGACGGATTCAGCGGAATATGGCTCTTGTCGCCCATCAGCAATTGCAGGGTGTGGCGACCGGGCGGGAGGCTGATGTCGGCTTCGGTCTGGCCTTTGCCGAAGTGCCTGATGTTGTCTGTCACGGGCAGCGGCTGGTTCATGTCCGGCTGGTCTTTCACATCAATCAGCAGGTGGTGATGCCCGGTATCCGGCACGTCCACGCCAGCAGGCGCGACGCCCATGCCGCGCAGACCGAACTGGACCTTGACCGGGCTTTGGACGGTTTCACCATTTTGCGGCGAGATGATGTACACATCGGCTCCCGCAGGCGAAGCGGTGCGTGGCAGATCGGCAGCACTGACCATCAGCGATGCCCCGAGCAACAGGCTGGCGAGGGCAGTTTTTGCGCAAAGGGTGTTCATGGGCTCTCCGGTTTTGGGTGCGACGTGCCATTAACCATAGCGTGATGCTTGGTTACCCGCATGGAGACCAGAGGTTTATGACAAAGGTTTCATGAGGACACCTAACCTGGTAGGAGCCAACTTGTTGGCGAGACGGGCTCAAGGCTGAAACATCGCGTATGCCGATCAACTTTCTCGCCAACAAGTTGGCTCCTACCAGGGCATTGCGTCGTCAAAACATCAAAAAATCCCATCCCCACGCCGCCTGAACCAGCCCGTCAGAGAGAGCCGGTCGCGAGTGGCGGGCAGTACTTCGTGGGGAATCTCGCCAGACATGAACACCACCAGGCTGCCGCCGTTGGGTTGTACCTCGTGCTCAGCATCGTCCAGAAACATGCGCAACTGACCGCCATGCTCCGGCAGCCAGGCATCGTTGAGGTACAACACCGCCGAGACCATGCGCCGGTCATCATCGCGGAAGCGGTCCACATGCCTGAGGTAAAAAGCACCCGGCGGATACAGGGCGAAGTGGCTTTCGAAATCTTCCAGACCCAGAAACAACCCGCGATTCAGCGCCAGACGCAGGCTGTCCATCAACTCCAGATAAGCATCACAGGGCTCAGCCTGACCGGGCTCGATCCATTGAATACGGTCACCCCGGATACCCTCGCGAATCTCCTGAAACGGCCCGCGTCCCACAGCGGCAGGCGCCAGCTCACCCTCGGCCGCACGTTTACGGCACTCAGCGGCCAGTTCGAGAGTCAGGCCCTCGGGCAGGAAGATGCTCTGCTGCGACCAGCCGCGTGCGGCCAGATCGTCGACGATTCGTAACAGCAGCGGGTGATCGGAGGTGATTTGCATGGCGCATAGTATCCAGCCGCCTATGAATCGGGAAGCGTCGGCGTCAAGCGACATGCCAAGCCCATGAAATATCAGAGGGTCAGGCTCGACAAAGCCCCGCCGGGACCCGGAGAATAGCGGCCTGCCGACAGGAGTCCCTATGCGCCGTTTGTTTGTTGTGTTGTTGATGTTCTGCACGATGCCCGCCTGGGCAGACAGCTATGACCAGTTGTACAAGGTCGCCGGCTGGCCGGAACAGCGCGCGCATTTCAGCGATGCCCTCAAGGCCGCGCAGCAACGTTATCGCAACAGTCTGCCGCCTGCGGTCTATGAGGCCCTGGTCAACAACAGCAATCAACGTTTCGCCGCTCAGGCCATGGATCAGCGCGCCGAGAAACGCCTGCGCGACAGCCTGCGTGACCCCGCTCCGGCCCTTAAATTCTTCCAGTCGCCGCTGGGCCGCAAGATCGTCAATGCCGAGTTGACCGCCACTCGTCCTGATCAACTGGCAAAAAACGCCCAGGGTCTGCCGCAGATTCAAGCCGATGCCACTCGCCAATTACTGATTGGCCACCTCGCCCAGGCACTGCCAGCCAAACAGGCCGGTGCCGAAGTGAGCCTGGCGATTGCCGGTGTCGCTGCCGACAGCCTGAGCCAGATGATCCCAGGCCTGCTCGGCGGCGGTCAGGCGCAAGGCATGCTCGATGGCCAGCGGGAACGGCTGATGGCGCAAATTGCTGCCGATATGAACAACACCCTGCTGTATGTCTACCGCGACCTGTCTGATCCGGAGCTGGAAGAGTTTTCCACCTTCGCCGAGTCCCCCGACGGCAAAGCCTATTATCAAGCTGCACTGGCGGCCATTCGTGCCGGGTTGGCGGTCGGGCAGAGTTCGTCGAGCCTGGCTCCCGGCCAGTAACGCGCTTTCAGCCGGTCGACGACAGCTTTAGTTTTTGCTCCACAAACGCCAGATATTGCGTACGCAATTCCGGCAGCTCGTTGGCCAGATGATGCCGGGCCTGCTTGAGCATCAGTATCTTGGGCTGGCGGAATTTCTCATTAAGCACCGCAAGGTTATGACCCCAGTCAACGGTCATATCGGCCTCGCCCTGAATAATGATCGGGCTGCGCAAGCTGGCGGGGGCTGACTCCACACGCCGGATCCAGCGCGCCAGCGCGCCGACCCAAGCGGTCGGCAAACGGCGGGGCTGCAACGGGTCAGCCATCAAAAACGGCAGAAATGCCGGAGCATTCGAGTTTTCACTGAACCGCCGCGCAATGCCCTTTACGAAGGGTTTGAGCAGGTAATAGCTAAGCTTTGACCAACCCCAGGCGCGCGGCCTGACCAGTGGCGCCAGCAGGATCACCTGACCTTGAGCGGGACTTTGATCACCATGATTGAGCAAATGATCGATCAGAATCGCGCCCCCGGTGCTTTGCCCGCAGAGATGCCACGGCTGGGGCAATCGCAGTTTCGAAGCCTCCTCGAACAGGCGCTCGAGTACAGTCTGATACTCAGCAAAATCATTAATGCTGGCCCGCGAGCCACTGGAAAGGCCATGCCCCGGCAGATCGCAGGAAATCACCGCAAAGCGCATTTTCATTGCCCAATCGATCAGGTGCCGCAACAGCCCCATGTGGTCATAAAAACCATGCACCAGAAACAAGGTTGCCACCGGCTGATCGGGAATCCATACCTGACCGACGATTTCGTAGCCGCCAACATCCATCCGGCCAAGCCAGCTGCGCACCGAGCCTGCACCCGTCACGCTGTAAAACCGCTGGTAGGCCCGGCCGTCGCTAGAAAGTGGCTGGGCGACGCTGAGCGGTTGCAGGCTGGCGCGCAGAGCGTCGGGGTCAAACGTGGCAGACATGGCGATACCGGTAAGGCGGGAGACGGTGCGCCGATATTCATCTGTATTGCAAACCAAGGCAAGGCAAGCGAACAGAACCGGGCACGGGCGATATGAAATCCTCCCGGCGCAATACCTTGGTGAGCACCTTGCTCGCGCTGCTCTGCGGCGCAGCGCTTTGGGCGGGGTACGACTGGTTTCAGGGACGATACCTGCGGCCGTTCAGTGACCAGGCGGTTTTCTTCGCCGGGGATACGCTGACGCTGCCCTCTGAACTGGCAGGTCCTGGGCGGATTCGGCTGGTGCATTTCTGGGATCCGGCCTGCCCGTGCAACGTCGGCAATCAGCAACATCTGAGCGAGTTGATCGAGCACTTCGGTGGCGCAGGCGGGGTGGATTTCTACTCAATGCAAAAGCCCGGCAGCCACGGCCAACTACCTGCAACGCTTAGCGCCATGCGCCCCTTGGCGGACCTGCCCGGCTCCGAGCAGATCCCCGCCAGCCCCGCTGTTGCGATCTGGGATCAGACCGGCAAACTCGCCTACTTCGGCCCCTACAGCGAAGGCTTGACCTGCAATTCCAGCAACAGTTTTATCGAACCTATCCTGCAAGCCCTCACTAGCGGCCGCCCAGTGGAGGCCACGCATACCATGGCGGTGGGGTGTTATTGCGGGTGGGGTAAGTAAGGTACACAGGTTCGGTGATCATCTGTAGGAGCCGAGCTTGCTCGCGATGAACGATGGCGCGGTATGCCTGACAGACCGAGGTGCCTATATCGCGGGCAAGCCTCGCTCCAACAGGTTTTGGTGATCCGTAGGAGCGCGCTTGCCCGCGAAGAACGATAACGCGGTGTGCCTGACAGACCGCGTCGCCCTTATCGCGGGCAAGCACCGCTCCCACAGGTTTTGGTGATCCCTAGGAGCGCGCTTGCTCGCGATGATCGATGGCGCGGTATGCCTGACAGACCGAGGTGCCTATATCGCGGGCAAGCCTCGCTCCAACAGGTTTTGGTGATCCGTAGGAGCGCGCTTGCCCGCGATGAACGATAACGCGGTGTGCCTGACAGACCGCGTCGCCCTTATCGCGGGCACGCACCCCACAGGTTCGGTGATCATCTGTAGGAGCCGAGCTTGCTCGCGATGAACGATGGCGCGGTATGCCTGACAGACCGCGTCGCCTATATCGCGGGCAAGCACCGCTCCCACAGGTTCGGTGATCATCTGTAGGAGCCGAGCTTGCTCGCGATGAACGATGGCGCGGTGTGCCTGACAGACCGAGGTGCCTATATCGCGGGCAAGCCTCGCTCCAACAGGTTTTGGTGATCCGTAGGAGCGCGCTTGCCCGCGAAGAACAATAACGCGGTGTGCCTGACAGACCGAGGTGCCTATATCGCGGGCAAGCCTCGCTCCAACAGGTTTTGGTGATCCGTAGGAGCGCGCTTGCCCGCGATGAACGATGGCGCGGTATGCCTGACAGACCGAGATGCCTATATCGCGGGCAAGCACCGCTCCCACCGAAAAAGCATTTCAGCAGACACAAATCAGCATCTACTCAACCCCCCACCAAATCTGTAGCCTGCTCTCCTTTGCCCATCGACCGAGCAGCCGTATGAAACGCAGTCTGACCATCCTGGTCTTCATCATCGCCATCCTTATCGGGGGCGGTGTCTGGTATGTGCACAGTAAACAGCCATTGCGGGATGGCCAGTTCAGTCTTTCCGGGCTGCAAGCGCCGGTCGCTGTGCGTTACGACGAACGTGGCGTGCCGCATATCCGCGCCGAGAACGAAGCCGATCTGTATCGCGCTCTGGGCTATGTTCAGGCTCAGGATCGTCTGTTTCAGATGGAACCGATGCGTCGTCTGGCACGTGGCGAACTGGCCGAGGTGTTGGGCCCGAAGCTGGTCGCCACCGACAAACTGTTTCGCAGCCTGCGGATTCGTGAGCACGCAGACGCATACGTCGCGCGTCACGATAAAAACACGCCGACCTGGAAAGCACTGCAAGCCTATCTGGATGGGATCAACCAGTTTCAGGCAACGCACCCCAAGCCGCTGGAGTTCGACGTACTGGGCATCCCCAAACGCCCTTTCACCGCCGAGGACACGCTGAGCGTCGGCGGTTACATGGCGTACAGCTTCGCGGCGGCCTTTCGCACCGAACCGCTGCTGACTTATGTACGCGATGAACTGGGGCCGGAGTATCTGAAAGTCTTTGATCTGGACTGGCAACCTCAAGGCGCTCTCGATCAGCCAACCCGGCTTTCAAACAATGACTGGAAGAGCCTCAATCAACTGGCTTACCTGAGCAATCAGGCACTGGAACAGGCTGGCTTGCCACAGTTCGAAGGCAGCAACGCCTGGGCGGTTTCCGGCAGCCGGACCAAAAGCGGCAAGCCTTTGTTGGCGGGTGATCCGCATATTCGTTTCTCGGTCCCGGCCATTTGGTACGAAGCCCATTTATCTGCGCCAGGTTTTGAGCTGTACGGCCTTCATCAGCCGCTCAATCCGTTTGCCTCATTGGGTAACAACATGGATTTCGGCTGGAGCCTGACCATGTTCCAGAACGACGATCTCGACCTGATCGCCGAGAAGACCAACCCCGAAAACCCCAATCAGGTCTGGTATCACGGGCAATGGGTTGATATGACCATCAGCCAGCAGCAAATCGGGGTCAAAGGCGAAGAGCCAGTGGCAGTCACCCTGCGCAGCTCGCCCCACGGGCCTATTGTGAATGACGTGATCGGAGTTACCTCAGGCACGACGCCGGTTGCCATGTGGTGGTCTTTTCTTGAGTCCGAGAATCCGATTCTGGAAGGTTTCTACGACGCCAACCGCGCCGACACTCTGGACAAGATGCGCAGCGCGGCCGAGAAGATCCAGTCGCCGGGGCTGAATATCGTCTGGGCCAACGCCAAGGGCGATATCGGTTGGTGGGCAGCCGCGCAGTTACCGATTCGACCTGAGGGGGTAAACCCGAATTTCATACTCGATGGCAGCAGCGAGCAGGCCGACAAACTGGGCTTTTACCCTTTCAGCGCCAACCCTCAGGAAGAGAACCCGGCGCGGGGCTATATCGTCTCCGCCAATTTCCAGCCAGTTTCGCCCACCGGCCTGCAGATTTCCGGTTATTACAACCTGGCTGATCGCGGTCAGCAGTTGAACCGCCAGCTCAGTGATGCCTCGGTGAAGTGGGACCTGGACAACAGCAAGGCGCTGCAACTGAGCACCCAGACCGACTATGCCGCGCGGGTGCTCAAGCCGCTGATTCCGGTGCTGCGTGAGGTCATCAGCGATCCTGAGGAAAAAGCCCTGGTAGAACGACTGGCCGACTGGAAAGGCGATTACGCCGTGGATTCCGTGGGGGCGACGCTGTTCAACCAGTTCCTTTTCGACCTTACCGAAGAAGTCTTCCATGATCAGTTGGGTGATGCCCTGTTCGAGACGCTGCTCTCCACCCGAGTGATTGACGCCGCCTTGCCCCGGTTGGCTGCTGATGCTGACTCCCCGTGGTGGAACAATCGCAACTCACCGTTTAAAGAGAGCCGCGCCGATACCGTCAAGGTTGCCTGGCACGCCACGGTTTCCCATTTGAAATCCAGTTACGGTCTCAACGCGGATGAATGGCTGTGGGGCAAGGCCCATACCCTGACCCATGCCCATCCGTTGGGGACGCAGAAACCGCTGGATAAGCTCTTCAACGTCGGCCCGTTTGCGGCGCCGGGTACCCATGAAGTGCCGAACAACCTCTCGGCCCGCATCGGTCCCGCGCCATGGCCGGTGACCTACGGCCCCTCGACCCGCCGCCTGATCGACTTCGCCGACCCGTCCCACGCCCTGGGCATCAACCCTGTTGGGCAGAGTGGCGTGCTGTTCGACAAGCATTACGCGGATCAGGCACAGACCTACATCAACGGCGGCTACGTGCCGCAGCATTTGAGTGAAGAGGATGTGGCGAAAAATACCAAAGGCACGCTGAACTTAGTGCCGGGAGGCTGATTGATTCTTGTGGTATCCCGGACCTGTGGGAGCTGCCGAAGGCTGCGAACTCGGTCTGGCATGAGAACGCTTTCGCAGCCTTCGGCAGCTCCTACAGGGATCACTTCAACCTATTAAACCGGCGCAGCCGCGCGGCGTGGGTCGGGTTGTTTGTAGGTATCGGCAGCGCTTTCTTCGATGGCTTGCTGGATGGCTTTCTTGCGCTGCTGTTCAGCACGACGGGAGAAGAACCAGACCAGAAAGGTCGCACACGAAACCGCCAGCAAAATCAGGCTCGCCACGGCGTTGATTTCAGGCTTCACGCCCAGACGCACGGCGGAGAACACTTCCATCGGCAAGGTGGTCGAGCCCGGGCCGGACACGAAGCTGGCGAGTACCAGATCGTCCAGAGACAGGGCAAAGGACATCATCGCCCCCGCCGCCAGCGATGGCGCGATCATCGGGATGGTGATCAGGAAGAACACCTTCCATGGCCGCGCACCCAGGTCCATGGCCGCTTCTTCGATGGACAGGTCCAGCTCACGCAAGCGCGCCGACACCACCACCGCCACATACGCCGCGCAGAACGTGGTGTGGGCGATCCAGATGGTGACGATGCCGCGCTCCTGCGGCCAGCCAATCAGCTGCGCCATCGCCACGAACAGCAGCAACAGCGACAGACCGGTAATCACTTCCGGCATGACCAGTGGCGCCGTTACCAGCCCGCCAAAAAACGTCCGGCCCTTGAAGCGCGTGATGCGGGTCAATACGAACGCCGCCATGGTGCCCAGCGCCACCGCCGCAATCGCCGTGTAGGTGGCGATTTCCAGCGAACGCATCACCGAGCCCATCAGCTGTGAGTTATCCAGCAGCCCCACGTACCAATGCACCGACCAGCCGCCCCAGACCGTCACCAGCTTGGAGGCGTTGAACGAATAGATGACCAGAATCACCATCGGCGCATAAATGAACAGCAGGCCCAGGACCAGCATCATGTTCGAGAATCGAAAGCCTCTCATGCTCTGCCCTCCAGCTCTTTGGCCTGACTGCGGTTAAACAGGATGATCGGGACGATCAGGATCAACAGCATGATTACTGCCAGTGCCGAAGCCACCGGCCAGTCGCGGTTATTGAAGAACTCTTGCCACAGCACGCGGCCAATCATCAGGGTTTCCGGGCCGCCCAACAGCTCAGGAATAACGAACTCGCCCACCACTGGAATGAACACCAGCATGCAGCCCGCGATCACGCCGTTCTTGGACAGCGGTACGGTGATTTTCCAGAAGCTGTTGAAGGTGCTGGACCCCAGGTCGGACGCGGCTTCCAGCAAGCTGGGATCGTGTTTCACCAGGTTGGCGTACAGCGGCAGGATCATGAACGGCAGGTACGAATAGACAACGCCAATGTAGACCGCCAGGTTGGTGTTGAGGATCTGCAACGGCTCGTCGATAAAACCCAGCCACATCAGGAAGGCATTGAGCAGACCGTTGTTGCTGAGGATGCCCATCCAGGCGTAAACCCGGATCAGAATCGCGGTCCAGGTCGGCATCATGATCAGCAGCAACAGAACGGTTTGCAGTTCCTTGCGCGCCGTCGCAATGCCATAAGCCATAGGGAAGCCGATCAAGAGGCACAACAAGGTGCTGAAGAAAGCCATCTTCAGCGAACCCAGGTACGCCGAAATGTACAGATCATCGCCAGTCAGCAAGGCGTAGTTGGCGAAGTTGAGGATCACTTCGAACTTCTGCTCGGCATAGCTGAAGATTTCCGTGTACGGCGGGATCGCCACATCGGCTTCGGCGAAGCTGATCTTGATGACGATCAGGAACGGCAAGGCAAAGAACAGAAACAGCCAGAGAAACGGCGCGCCGATAACCAGCTGCCTGCCATTGGGAACGATGCGGTTCAGCGTCCGCTTGATCTTGCGTATTTTCATGAGCGCAGTACCACGCCGCTGTCGTCTTCCCACCAGACGAACACTTCATCGCCCCAGGTTGGCCGGGTGCCCTGACGCTCGGCGTTGGCAACGAACGACTGCACCAGCTTGCCGCATGGCAATTGCACATAGAACACCGAATGCCCGCCCAGGTAGGCGATGTCATGGACTTTGCCGCGCGACCAGTTGTACTCGAATGAAGGCTGCTCAGTAGTCACCAGCAGTTTTTCCGGGCGCAAGGCGTAGGTGATGTGTTTGTCTTCCACCGACGTGGTCACGCCGTGGCCGACATAGATATTGCGTTCAAGCTCGGGACTGCGGATAAGCGCATGGCCTTCCATGTCCTCGATCACTTCGCCTTCGAACAGGTTCACGTTGCCGATGAATTCGCAGACCAGACGGCTGGTCGGGGTTTCGTAGATGTCGATGGGGCTGCCGATCTGCGCGATCCAGCCCAGGTGCATGATGGCGATGCGTTCGGCCATGGTCATGGCTTCTTCCTGGTCGTGGGTCACCATCACGCAGGTCACGCCGACCCGCTCGATGATTTCCACCAGCTCCAGTTGCATCTGCGAACGCAGCTTTTTGTCCAGTGCGCCCATGGGCTCATCGAGCAACAGCAGCTTGGGCTTTTTCGCCAGGGAACGGGCCAGCGCCACCCGCTGACGTTGACCGCCAGACAGTTGATGGGGCTTGCGGCGCGCGTACTGGGTCATCTGCACCAGCTTGAGCATTTCTTCAACGCGAGCGGTGATTTCCGCCTTGGGCAGCTTGTCCTGCTGCAAGCCGAACGCGATGTTCTGCTCCACGGTCATGTGCGGGAACAGCGCGTAGGACTGGAACATCATGTTGATCGGACGCTCGTACGGCGGCATGTCGGTAATGTCGACGCCATCGAGATAGATCCGCCCTTCGGTAGGCCGTTCAAACCCGGCCAGCATGCGCAGCAGCGTGGATTTACCGGAGCCGGAACCGCCCAGCAAGGCGAAAATCTCGCCTTTGTAGATCTGCAGGGACACATCGTCCACGGCAATCGTCTCGTCGAATTTCTTCGTGACTCGATCGATCTTGACCAGCACCTGCTTTGGTTGCTGACCGCCTTCGATTGATTTCTTGTAGGCGCCGGAGGCAACTGCCATGGGTGGAACTCCCAACTGGTTTGCAGCCCGGCCAATGCGGCCGGGCGCGAGGTCTTTATTTACCGGACTTGATTCGGGTCCAGCTGCGGGTCATCACGCGCTGAATCTTCGGCGGCAACTCGGAATTGACGTACAAGCGCTCCTGCACATCCTTGGGCGGATAGACCGCCTCGTCGGTGCGAATGTCCTGATCCATCAAAGCGTCCGACGCAGGGTTCGGGTTGGCATAACCCACCTGGTCGCTGACCTTGGCGATCACAGCTGGATCAAGCAGGTAGTTGATGAACGCGTGAGCTTGCTTGGTGTTCTTGGCATCGGCCGGAATGGCCAGCATGTCGAACCACAGGTTGCCGCCCTCTTTCGGGATGCTGTAGGCGATGTTCACGCCTTTGCCGGCTTCTTCCGCACGGGCCTTGGCCTGGAATACGTCACCCGAGAAACCGGCAGCGACGCAGATGTCACCATTAGCCAGGTCGGTGATGTATTTCGAGGAGTGGAAGTAGGTCACGTAAGGACGAATCGCCATAAGTTTGGCTTCGGCTTTTTTGTAGTCTGCTTCATCGGTGCTGTTGGGATTCAGGCCCATGTAGTTGAGCATGGCCGGGAGCATTTCATCGGCAGAGTCGAGCATGGCGACGCCACAGCTTTGCAGTTTCTTGATGTTTTCTGGTTCGAACAGCACAGCCCAGGAATCGATCTTGTCGACGCCCAGCACCGCTTTTACTTTCTCAACGTTGTAACCGATGCCGTTGGTGCCCCACAGGTACGGCACAGCGTACTGGTTACCCGGATCGTTTTTTTCCAGCCGCTTGAGCAGCGCCGGGTCGAGGTTCTTGTAGTTGGGCAGTTGGCTCTTGTCGAGCTTCTGGAACGCGCCCGCCTTGATCTGTTTGCCGAGAAAGTGGTTGGACGGCACGACCACGTCGTAACCAGTACGGCCCGCCAACAGCTTGGCTTCCAGAGTTTCGTTGGAGTCGAACACGTCGTACATCGGCTTGATGCCGGTGGTCTTCTCGAAGTCTTCGAGGGTCGTCGTGCCGATGTAATCGGACCAGTTATAAATATGCACGGTGGACGCAGCCTGGGCACCGACAGTCAGTGTCAGCGTGGCCGCAGCAAGCATGGATTTGGCGATAAGAGAAATAGACACGTGAACAATCCTTTTGTGAGGTGGGGTCTGGTGCCCGTGTCGGAAAAATCAGGGGGCGCAACTTACCGTTGTTGACTGCGTATCGCAAAAAAACTTTATGTGACAACGGTTTGGGTGAACGATCGCTGACCTGTAGGAGCCAACTTGTTGGCGAGAACGTCGGCACACTCAACATTTATGTGCCTGACATATCGCCTCGCGAACAAGTTCGCTCCTACAGGGATCGTGCGATCAACTCGGGTTATTTACCCGATTTAATCTTGGTCCAGCTGCGGGTCATGATCCGCTGCGTGGCTGCTGGCAGGTCGGCGATGGCATAGAGCTTGGCCAATACGTCAGCTGGCGGGTAAACGCCCGGGTCGCTGGTGATGTCTTTATCGACCAATGCCGTCGCCGCCGAGTTACCGTTCGGGAAATGCACTTCGTTGGTGATTTCAGCCATGATTTCCGGCTTCATCAGGAAGTCCATGAACTTGTAGGCGCCTGCGACGTTTTCTGCATCTTTAGGAATGGCGACCATGTCGTAGAAGCTGCCAGCACCTTCTTTCGGAATGTTGTAGCTGACCTTGACCTTGCCACCCGCTTCTTCAGCGCGCGCTTTGGCCTGGTAGATATCACCCGAGTAACCCACGGCTACGCAGATGTTGCCGTTGGCCAGGTCGGAGATGTACTTGGACGAGTGGAAGTAGCCAATCGATGGGCGAATCTTCATGAACAGCGCTTCGGCTTCGGCCAGTTGCTTCTTGTCTTGGCTGTCAGTCGGGTAGCCCAGGTAATGCAGGGCGATTGGCAGCATTTCGGTTGGCGAATCCAGGAAGCTGATGCCACAGGATTTCAGCTTGGCAGCGTTCTCTGGCTTGAACAGCAGGTCCCAGGTATTGGTCGGTGCATCAGCACCCAGCGCGGCCTTGACCTTGTCCGGGTTGAAGCCGATGCCGATCGAGCCCCACATGTACGGGAAGGCGTGTTTGTTGCCCGGGTCACTGACCGACACGGCCTTGAGCAGGTCGGTGTTCAGGTTTTTGTAGTTAGGCAGCTTGGACTTGTCCAGCTCCTGATAGACCCCGGCCTTGATCTGCTTGGCGAGGAAGTTGTTCGACGGTACGACGATGTCGTAACCGGACTTGCCCGCGAGCAATTTGGCTTCCAGGGTCTCGTTGCTGTCGAACACGTCGTAGACGACTTTGATGCCCGACTCTTTTTCGAATTTGGAGATGGTGTCCGGCGCGATGTAGTCGGACCAGTTGTACACGTGCAGCACTTTGTCATCGGCCTGCGCAGCAGTGGCCACGACGCCCATCAGGGACAGGGCGAGGAGAGTCTTGCCAAATTTTTTCATGTGTACAGCTCCAGTGTTGTTAGGTAGCGGCTTCTAGCCATTAGTCTGGCAAGTTACGGGGCACGCTTTCAAGCCTGTCATTATCCCTGTGGGAGCGGTGCTTGGTCTGGGCGGCATTCCGACGATAAGGCTGGACGCGGTTCACTTTAGATCGCATCCAGCCTTATCGTCGGAATGCCGCCCAGACCAAGCACCGCTCCCACAGGTCTCACAATTGCTTAGCCCTGCAACTGCGCCAAGGTCAGATCAAGGCACTTGCGGGCTTTCTCGATCAATTCGTCAATCTCCGCAAAGCTGATCACCAACGGCGGCGCGATGATCATGGTGTCGCCTACAGCTCGCATGATCAGGCCATTCTCGAAGCAGAAGGTTCGACAAATCATGCCTGCGCCTTTGCCGGTGTAACGCGCGCGTGTCGCCTTGTCCTTGACCAGTTCGATCGCCCCCAACAGGCCGACACCACGGACTTCACCCACCAGCGGATGATCGCTCAGCTCACGTAGACGTTTCTGCAAGTATGGTGCCGTTTCGGCTTTCACGCGTTCGACGATCCGCTCTTCGCGCAGGATGCGAATGTTCTCCAGCGCCACGGCAGCCGCCACCGGATGCCCGGAGTAAGTAAAGCCGTGGTTGAAGTCGCCACCTTCGTTGAGCACCGCCACCACTTCATCGCGCACGATCAGGCCACCCATGGGGATGTAACCCGAAGTCAGGCCTTTGGCGATGGTCATCATGTCCGGCTTGAGGCCGTAGAAGTCGCTACCAAACCACTCACCCGTGCGGCCAAAGCCACAGATCACTTCGTCGGCGACGAACAGGATGTCGTACTTGTCGAGGATCTCTTTGATCTTCGGCCAGTAGCTCTCAGGCGGCACGATCACCCCGCCCGCGCCCTGGATCGGCTCGGCGATGAATGCGCCGACGTTGTCCACGCCCAGTTCGAGAATCTTCTTTTCCAGCTGTTCGGCAGCCCAGATGCCGAACTCGTCCGGGCTCATGTCGCCGCCTTCGCCAAACCAGTAAGGCTGAGGGATGTGCACGATGCCCGGAATCGGCAAGTCGCCTTGCTCGTGCATATATGTCATGCCACCCAGGCTCGCGCCCGCGACGGTTGAACCGTGATAGCCGTTGACCCGGCTGATGATGGTTTTCTTGTTCGGCTGGCCCTTGATCGCCCAATAGTGGCGGACCATGCGCAACATGGTGTCGTTGCCTTCGGAACCTGAACCGGTGAAGAACACGTGATTCATGCCTTCAGGCGCGATTTCAAAGATGACTTTGGCCAATTCCAGCACCGGCGGGTGAGCCGTCATGAAGAACAGGTTGTAGTACGGCAGCTCGCGCATCTGTTTGGCGGCTGCATCAGCCAGTTCTTCGCGGCCATAACCAATGGCGACGCACCACAGGCCAGACATGCCATCGAGGATCTTGTGGCCTTCGCTGTCCCACAGATACACACCGCTGGAACGGGTGATGATCCGTGGGCCGACTTCTTTAAGCTGTTTGTAATCGCTGAATGGCGCCAGGTGATGCTCGCTGCTGAGCGCTTGCCATTCGCGCGTCTTGGGGTTCTTGGAACTCATACACAACTCCTTTTATGTTGGAGCGAGGCTTGCCCGCGAAGAACGATAACGCGCTCTGACGAATGCACCGCGTCGTATGGTTCGCGGGCAAGCCTCGCTCCAACAAGTACTACTTCAAATCAGACTGCAAACAACAGGAACTCCCGCTCCCACGAGCTGATCACGCGTTTGAAATTCTCATGCTCGGCACGTTTGACCGCGACGTAACCCTTGATGAATTTCTCACCCAGGTACTTCTCGACAGTCTTGCTGTTTTCCATCCGCTCCAACGCATCTTCAATGGTCAGCGGCAAACGCAGGTTGCGTCGCTCGTAACCACGACCCACCACAGGCGCGCTCGGGTTGATGTGCTCGACCATGCCGATGAAGCCACACAGCAGGCTCGCAGCAATGGCCAGATACGGGTTGGCGTCTGCGCCGGGCAAGCGGTTCTCCACGCGACGGTTCTGCGGCCCGGCATCCGGTACACGCAGGCCCACGGTGCGGTTCTCTTCGCCCCACTCGACGTTGACCGGTGCCGAGGTGTCCGGCAGGAAGCGGCGGAACGAGTTGACGTTGGGCGCGAACAGCGGCAACAGCTCGGGGATCAGCTTCTGCAAACCGCCAATGTGCTGCAAAAACAGCTCGCTCATGGTGCCGTCGGCATTGGAGAAAATGTTCTTGCCGGTCTCGATGTCGATGATGCTCTGGTGCAAGTGCATGGCACTGCCCGGTTCGCCCGTCATCGGCTTGGCCATGAACGTGGCGGCCACGTCATGCTTGAGCGCGGCTTCGCGCATGGTGCGCTTGAATACCAGAATCTGGTCGGCCAGGGACAACGCATCACCGTGACGGAAGTTGATTTCCATCTGCGCCGTGCCGTCTTCGTGGATCAGCGTATCGAGGTCGAGGTTTTGCAGCTCACACCAGTCGTAGACGTCTTCGAAGAGCGGGTCGAATTCGTTCGCCGCTTCAATAGAGAACGACTGACGACCCGTTTCAGGCCGTCCCGACCGCCCCACTGGCGGCTGCAGCGGATAGTCAGGGTCGTCGCTGCGCTTGGTGAGGTAAAACTCCATTTCCGGCGCAACAATCGGCTGCCAGCCATGGTCGGCGTAGAGTTTGAGAACTTTCTTGAGTACGTTGCGCGGCGATAGCTCGATGGGGTTGCCTTGCTTGTCGTAGGTGTCGTGGATCACCTGCGCGGTGGGCTCGATGGCCCACGGCACGACATAAACGGCATTGGCGTCCGGGCGACAGAACATGTCGATGTCCGCCGGGTCCAGCAGCTCGTAATAGATGTCGTCTTCGACGTAGTCACCGGTCACTGTCTGCAGCAATACGCTCTCCGGCAAGCGCATGCCCTTCTCGGCAATGAATTTGTTGGTGGGTGAAATTTTGCCGCGAGTGATACCGGTGAGGTCTGCAATCATGCATTCAACTTCGGTGATCTTGTGTTCTTTCAACCAATCGGTGAGCTGGTCGAGGTTGGTACTCATAAATACCTCAGGTGGTCTTGGTCCTGATTGCGAATCAGGGGTTGGCTGACGCATCGGCGTCGCGTTGTAAAGAGCGCTTTCGGCAGGCATCGCCAAACGCTTGAAAGATAGCAAGGTAATCCGGGTTTGCGCTGACTTGCCACTCGGGATGCCATTGCACACCCAGGGCGAATGCCAAGCTGCCCTCCACCGAGACCGCCTCGATCAGGCCGTCCGGTGCCGTGGCTTCCACCCGCAGGCCGGGCGCTAAACGCTCGATCCCTTGCCCATGAATAGAATTGACAGAAATCTCGCTGGCCAGCCCCAGGCCGGCTAAAACCCCGCCAGCCTGAATATGCATCGGATGGCTGGGCGCATATTGCACCTCAACCGGCTCATTATCCGGCTCACGATGATCCATGAAGGTTCCGGTTTCGTGAACGCGCTGGTGCAAACTGCCGCCAAGCGCCACATTCATTTCCTGAAAGCCCCGGCAAATACCTAAAACCGGAACACCAGCGGCCACGGCAGCACGAATTAGCGGTAAGGTGGTGCGGTCGCGTTCGGGATCATGAGCAGTACCCGGCGCGCTGGCAGGCCCACTATAGTGGTAGGGTTCGATATTGGAAGGCGAACCTGTGAACAGCAGCCCATCAAGGCTGGCAAGAATGTCGGCAGGGTCGAGCAAGGGTCCGAGGGACGGCAGAATCAGCGGCAAGCCTTTGGCAGCCACAGCTACCGCACGGACATATTTGTCGCCACTGACATGATAAGCATGAGGACCGATCTGCTTGGTGCAGGCGGTAACGCCAATCAAGGGCAGACGTGACATGGAACCCCCGTGTTATTGGTGTTCTGGGTTGAATCGAGCTTAGCCTTGTTCATTTTTTTCTACAACTGTGCCGTAAAAAATACAGCACAGGGCTGACAAGGCCCTCACAGGCCCCGGTTTCTAAAGCCTTCCACGCTTGAATACTTGCCCTTTTTTGCGGCAAAAACAGCCGTTTTGCGCCTTTAAAGGGCAATGGATGGCTCCCTTGACTTCATCATGGCTTTCGGATTGACTGAATCCCGTAATGCTCGATGATTGATATTTTTAACAACAAAGGTGTTGCATCATGTCGGTACCCCCGCGTGCCGTTCAGCTTAACGAAGCGAACGCGTTCCTTAAGGAACATCCTGAGGTTCTGTACGTTGACCTTCTGATTGCAGATATGAATGGTGTGGTGCGCGGCAAGCGCATTGAACGCACCAGCCTCCATAAGGTTTACGAGAAGGGCATCAACCTGCCTGCCTCTTTATTTGCCCTGGATATCAATGGCTCGACGGTGGAAAGCACCGGCCTGGGTCTGGACATCGGTGATGCTGACCGAATCTGTTATCCAATCCCCGATACCCTCTGCAACGAGCCTTGGCAGAAGCGCCCTACCGCGCAGCTGTTGATGACCATGCACGAGCTGGAAGGCGATCCGTTTTTCGCTGACCCGCGCGAAGTTCTGCGCCAGGTAGTGTCCAAGTTCGATGAGATGGGCCTGACCATTTGCGCTGCTTTCGAGCTGGAGTTCTACCTGATCGATCAGGAGAACGTGAATGGCCGCCCGCAACCACCGCGCTCACCGATTTCCGGCAAACGCCCGCACTCGACACAGGTCTACCTGATCGACGACCTCGACGAATACGTCGACTGCCTCCAGGACATTCTGGAAGGTGCCAAGGAGCAAGGCATTCCCGCTGACGCCATCGTCAAGGAAAGTGCTCCGGCTCAGTTTGAAGTCAACCTGCACCACGTTGCCGACCCGATCAAGGCTTGCGATTACGCGGTATTGCTCAAGCGCCTGATCAAGAACATCGCCTACGACCATGAAATGGACACTACCTTCATGGCCAAGCCGTATCCGGGCCAGGCAGGCAATGGTTTGCACGTACACATTTCGATCCTCGATCGCGATGGCAAGAACATCTTCACCAGCGAGGATCCCGAGCAGAACGCCGCGTTACGTCATGCCATCGGCGGTGTGCTCGAGACCCTACCGGCGCAAATGGCGTTCCTTTGCCCGAACGTCAACTCGTACCGTCGGTTCGGTGCTCAGTTCTACGTACCTAACTCCCCAAGCTGGGGCCTGGACAACCGCACTGTTGCCGTGCGCGTACCGACCGGCTCTGCCGATGCAGTACGTATCGAGCACCGTGTGGCGGGCGCCGATGCCAACCCGTATCTGCTGATGGCTTCGGTCCTGGCAGGTGTGCATCACGGCCTGACCAACAAGATCGAACCAGGCGCTCCGGTGTCGGGTAACTCTTACGAGCAGAACGAACAAAGCCTGCCGAACAACCTGCGCGATGCACTGCGCGAGCTGGACGACAGCGAAGTGATGGCCAAGTACATCGATCCGAAATACATCGATATCTTCGTCGCCTGTAAGGAAAGTGAGCTGGAAGAGTTCGAACACTCTATCTCCGACCTTGAGTACAACTGGTATCTGCATACCGTTTAACGACTGGTGTGAAGCATAAAAAACGCCGCAGAGCCGAGAGGCTGTGCGGCGTTTTTTTGTGTGACGAATTCCCCCATCCGACACACATTGTGAGTCAGCCACCCTGTAGGAGTGAGCTTGCTCGCGATAGCGTCAGCTCAGGCGATGATTTATCGTCAGATGCCCCCATCGCGAGCAAGCTCACTCCTACAGGACTCTGAACTCCAGAGAAAGCACCGCTTCGAACACCGCTGTACAATGCCCACAGCCCCGCCTTCGAGAATCCCCCATGACCCGCCCCGCCACACCCCGCAAACCCCGCGCGCGCAGCCAGGCCCGGATCGACTCGATCCTAGAGGCTGCCCGCGAGCTGCTTGCCACTGAGGGCGTGGCGAGTCTGTCGATTTACAGCGTGGCCGAACGGGCGCAGATCCCGCCCTCATCGGTGTATCACTTCTTCGCCAGCGTCCCGGCCCTGCTTGAAGCACTGACCGCCGACATCCACGCGGCCTTCCGCGCCAGCCTGCAAGCACCCATCGACCATGACTCCCTGAACACCTGGCGTGACCTTTCCCGGATCGTCGAGCAACGCATGCTGGCCCTCTACAACGCCGACCCCGCCGCCCGCCAACTGATCCTCGCCCAGCACGGCCTGACCGAAATCAATCAGGCCGACCGCCAGCACGACATCGAACTGGGCCACCTGATGCAGGAGGTCTTCGACCGCCACTTCCAGCTACCCGTCATGCCTGATGACGTGGATGTGTTCGCGCTAGCCATGGAACTGGGTGATCGGGTATATGCGCGATCGATGCAACTACACGACGAGATTACGCCGCGCATGGCGGAGGAAGGGATGCGGGTGTTTGATGCTTATTTGGGGTTGTATTTGCCAGCCTATATGGAAAAGCGACGTGAAAGAAATACACCATAACCTTTTCCACATCACAAAAAAGAACTCGAGTGCCAATCATTCCTCCACCCATATTTAGCATCATGCTTTCCTTGATAGTCCGTAAATCTCGTCTCCGACTGCACCAAATAACCCCTATCTTTTCTCAGCTCCTTGATATGTTTTCGGTTATCAGGATCACGTTTTAGCAGTTCCTCATGATGTCGGATATTATCACGGGCTCGTTTTACCGCACTTGCATGTGCCTTCATTCTGGCGATGGACAACGTCCCAGTGCGAGCAAGTGCAACATCAACACCGACCCTTAAAAACTGCCTATTAACCTTAAGCAGCCGAGGTTCCAATAACCCAGAACTTTCTGTATTAGCCAACAAAGAGATACTTCCTGGTGGCGCGCCAGATAACGCCGCGGAGCTACTCCCAGCAACTAACTTGACGCCCGGAGACGTGGCAGTTATCGACGAAGTATGTTGAATCACACTCACTTCAGCAGCGGAATTTTGACGCCGCCCATCTACAGATTGACGAGGGCTGACACGATTTACCTTTCCCGTGAGTTGAGTAACATCTCTTCCCTTAGAGAGCAGGCGTGATGGAAGCCTGCGAACGCTATACGCACTCCCATAAAATGATCGGTTGGGAAACGTAAACGTTCGAAATGGAATATGACCAGACGGATCCAGCGAGTTAACCGGATCCCCCTCACAATACGCATAAGCATTAATCCCACCCTCATCAAACGGGCTCAAACTGTCGGGACTATTAAATCGCATCAACACCGGATTAAACGCCCGATAACCATTTCCCAACAAGTAGTACCCGGTCACCGAATCGCGATGTTCGCCGTTAAAGCCCAGCAAGCTGGATATCCCGCTTTCACCGGGGTGATGACCGTACGGGCTGTAGGTCAACCGGCGCGGCACAGTTTTATCGAGTAGGTGCAACACAGAGCGTTGTTGATCGGTTGCCAGCAGCGTCGTTTGAGTTGCCGGATCAATACGTTGCTGCTGGGCGAGGAGCAGGTCTTCATGCTGGATGACGCTTCGCTGAACGGCGCCCTGGATTTGCGTGGCCAAGCGGTTTTTCTGATAGAAGCGCAGCGTGTCGAGCTGGCCAATCATAGCCGTTCCCGCCAGCCGATCCAGTGGGTCGTAGTGATAACGGCACAGCACAACTTGTGGTGAAGAGGCCATGGCCCAGCTCCAAATGACGATCATGAACTAAGAAGTTGATAGAACGTGCGCCACAAATCAATGATAAGAACGCTCAGTCCGGTTTCACGACCCCAGGTGCGGCTTTCCGTTGTAGGCTATGACGAATATGTAATCGTATGGCCGCTTTACGAATTGTCTCAACAGGAGGCATACGATTATATCCCTCTGAATCTTGAATTCTTTTAAGCTCCCTGTTTTCTTTAACAGATGCAAATTTTTCCACGCTCGTTGTAGGTGGCTTTATTTTTAAATATTTTTTATCTGCGGATTTCAAGGTTTTGACCTGCTTTAACACCCCCTTAAACACTTGTATTTCGGAGCTAGGGTTAACGACGGAGGCATTCACGCCAGCCACAACCTTTTGGAGCGGCTCACCTACGAGCTGCTTGGGGCTGACATAAGCTAACTTCGCGTTCAGTGGCTCGACATAATTCCCTCTATAAAGCGGGCGAGCTCGGTGCACTCCAACCATGTAAGCACTACTGCCCCATGGACGCGGCGGAATGATTCGGAATGGAATCTGCCCCGACGGATCCGCATAATTTACCGGATCCCCCTCACAATACGCATATGCATTAATCCCGCCCTCATCAAACGGACTCAAACTATCCGGACTGTTAAAACGCATCAACACTGGATTAAAAGCCCGATAACCATTTCCCAAGAAGTAGTGCCCAGTCACCGGGTCGCGATGTTCGCCGTTAAAGCCCAGCAAGTTGGTTATACCGCTATCCGCAGGGTGGTGACCGTAGGGGCTGTAGGTCAACGAACGGGTTTCGGGGTTATCGAGTAGCTGCAACACGGACCGTTGTTGATCGGTCGCCAGCAGCGTCGTTTCAATCGCCGAATCAATACGTTGCTGCTGGGCGAGGAGCAGGTCTTCATGCTGAATGATGGTTCGCTGAACGGCGCCCTGGATTTGCGTTGCCAAGCGGTTTTTCTGATAGAAGCGCAGGGCATTAGCCTGACCTGACGCAGTAGCCCCCGCCAGACGATCAAGGGGGTCATAGCGATAACGGCACAACACAGCTTTTGGTGAAGAGGCCATGGCGAAGCTACCTTGAGACTAAGCCTGACTCAAAGCATCGGACAAAATCACAACCCTGTATACCTAGCAAAACTACTAGGTTTTATACCCCACCCCGTTATGTAGAAACTGAGTTTCGTCGGGCACACCCTGATCATGTAGGAGCGCGCTTGCCCGCGATAGCGGTGGATCAGTCGGAAAATTATCGCCTGATCTAACGCTATCGCGGGCAAGCGCGCTCCTACAGGTCGTGTCTATTTCAATAAAAAAACCCCGAAAGGCCGTCACCTTCCGGGGTTGTGTTTTGCCCATCGGTTACAGCTTGGCGATGGAAACCTCGGTGGATTTCACGAAGGCGATTACTTCGCTGCCGACCACCAATTCCAGCTCTTTTACCGAGCGGGTTGTGATGACCGAAGTCACGATGCCGGATGCGGTCTGTACGTCGATTTCCGACAGTACGTCACCGGTGACGATTTCCTTGATGGTGCCGCGGAACTGGTTACGAACGTTGATGGCTTTGATAGTCATGATGTTTTTCCTGTATGGGGATTGGGTGTTTAACGGTGAGTTAATTGGCCCAACGCAATTGCGTGGGCAACGGTGAAACGGGTTCGGGTTCAGGCGGAGTACCGGGTAATGACAACACCCGCTCCAGCACCTGAGTTTCCAGTGCAGCCAGACGATGCGAGCCTCTGGCGCGGGGACGGGGCAGATCCACCAACAAATCCAGGCCAATGCGCCCTTCTTCGATCAGGATCACGCGGTCGGCAATCGCCACCGCTTCGCTGACGTCATGGGTCACCAGCAAGACGGTGAAGCCATGTTTGCGCCAGAGGTTTTCAATCAGTTGCTGCATCTCGATGCGGGTCAGGGCATCCAGCGCGCCCAGCGGCTCGTCGAGCAGCAGCAAGCGTGGCTGGTGGATCAGGGCGCGGGCCAGCGCAACCCTTTGCTTCTGGCCACCGGATAACGCGGCTGGCCACTCATCGGCACGCTCGGCCAGGCCGACGGCTTCCAGTGCTTCGAGGGCTTTGCCACGCCAGTCGCCGCTGAGGCCCAGGCCGACGTTGTCGATGATCTTTTTCCACGGCAGCAGTCGCGCTTCCTGGAACATCAGCCGCGTATCTTCACGGGCATCCACCAGTTTGCCGGAGCCTGCCAGCAGTTCACCGGCAGTGGGTTTGTCCAGACCAGCCAGCAGCCGCAGCAAGGTGCTTTTGCCACAACCGCTGCGCCCAACCACCGCAACGAATTGCCCGGCGGGAATGTGCAGGTCGATGTTTTTCAGGACTTCACGACTGCCGAAGGTTTTTTTCAGTTGCTGGACCGCCAGCGGGATGCCGCGCAACAGGTGTGCGGGTTGTTGCTGTTTCAGACTGCTCATGCGGCACCGCCTTTAGTCACTTGGTAGGCGGGATGCCAGCGCAGGCAAACCCGCTCCAATCCACGTGCGGCCAAGTCGGCCAGCTTGCCTAATATTGCGTAGAGCACGATGGCCAGCACCACCACGTCCGTTTGCAGGAATTCACGGGCGTTCATGGCCAGATAGCCGATCCCGGAGCTGGCGGAAATGGTCTCGGCAACGATCAGCGTCAGCCACATGAAGCCCAGTGCAAAGCGCACACCCACCAGAATCGAAGGCATGGCTCCGGGCAGGATCACATGCCAGAACAGACTGAAGCCGGACAAGCCGTAGCTTCGGGACATCTCAACCAGCGCCGGGTCGATGTTGCGAATGCCGTGGTAAGTGTTGAGGTAAATCGGGAACAGCGTGCCCAGCGCCACCAGAAACACCTTGGCGGTTTCGTCGATGCCGAACCAGAGGATCACCAGCGGGATCAGCGCCAGGTGCGGGATGTTGCGAATCATCTGCACCGAACTGTCGAGCAGGCGCTCGCCCCATTTCGACAAGCCGGTGATGAAGCCCAACGCCAGGCCAATACCGCCACCGATGGCGAAACCCATCCCGGCACGCCAGCCGCTGATTGCCAGATGGGTCCAGATTTCGCCGCTGGAAACCAGATTGACGCCAGCTGCAATCACTGCGCTTGGCGCAGGCAGAATGCGTGTGGATAACCAGCCGGCGCTGACCGATAGCTGCCAGATCGCCAGAAGCAGGATCGGCAATGCCCAAGGGGCGAGACGCTGGACGAATTGTTGCGACGCATGAGTGCTCATGGAGTTGACTCCTCAGGGTCTGGCTGATTACGGCGCTTTGGCAGCGACGGCAGCAGTGGGTGTCCAGACCACATCCGCGATTTTCAGCGGCTTTGGAATCAACTTGAGCTGATAGAAGGCATCAGCGATTTTTTGCTGTGAAGCGACCACGTCCGGCGTGAGAAACAGCGCACCGTAACCCTGGCGTTTCACCGAAGTCAGGGTGATGTCCGCAGGCAGACCCAGCAATGGCGCAACCTGTCTGGTCACTTCTTCCGGATTGGCCTTGGACCATTCGCCGACAGCGCGAACCTCTTCGATCAACGCCTGGATCACTTTCGGGTTTTTCGCGGCGTAAGGCTTGGTAGCCAGGTAGAACTGATGGTTATCGACGATCCCGGTGCCGTCACGCAGGGTGCGTGCTTGCAGTTGTTTCTCTGCTGCGGACTGATACGGGTCCCAGATCACCCAGGCATCAACGCTGCCACGCTCGAAAGCTGCGCGGGCATCGGCGGGTGGCAGGAATACGGTCTGGATGTCGGTGTATTTCAGCCCCGCGTCTTCCAGGGCTTTCACCAACAGGTAATGCACGTTGGAGCCTTTGTTGAGGACGACTTTCTTGCCTTTGAGGTCTTTGACCGAAGTGATTTGCGAGTCTTTGGGGACCAGAATCGCTTCGCTGGTGGGCGCTGGCGGCTCATAGGCCACATAGACCAGATCGGCACCTGCAGCCTGAGCGAATACAGGCGGGGTCTCGCCGGTCACGCCGAAGTCGATGGAGCCCACGTTCAAACCTTCCAGCAATTGCGGGCCGCCGGGGAACTCAGTCCATTGCACCTGCACGCCCTGTTCGGCGAGACGCTTCTCCAGAGTGCCCTTGGCTTTGAGCAGCACCAGGGTGCCGTACTTCTGATAACCGATACGCAGGCTTTCGGCCTGAGCTTGTGTGACCGCGCCGAAGGTGACCGCTGCAGCAAACAGAGCAACCAAACCTTGACGCAAAATGGCAGTGCGCATGGCGCTCTCCTTTGCTTATTCAGTAGCACCTGCTTGACCGTTGGCGGACGAGTAAGGCGTTGTGGGTTTCTTTAGGGTGAAGTGACCTTATCAGTGATTTTTTATATCTATAAATCTTATTTATTCATTTGGTTATTCTTTAAATGCATATATAAAGATGCCGGATTTTTCGTGGGAGCGAGATTGCTCGCGAAGGCGGTCTATCTCGCAAGAAGATGCGGTGGCTGAAATGGCCTCTTCGCAAGCAAGCTTGCTCCCACAGAGGTGTGGGATTGCCCGCCGTGTGACAGACGCTTTGACGCCCATAAAAAAGGGCCGACGAATCGGCCCAAACTAACCCCAGCTGTCGTGGAAGGGTCAATCAGCGATTCGGTTGTGGCGTCAGGCGCAAGTACGGGGTGACGGCTTTGTAGCCTTTGGGGAAACGTTGCTTGATCTCGTCCTCATCCTTGAGCGACGGCACGATCACCACGTCGTCGCCGTCCACCCAGTTGGCAGGCGTGGCGACTTTGTAGTTGTCGGTCAGCTGCAAGGAGTCGATGACCCGCAGGATTTCGTGAAAGTTGCGGCCGGTGCTGGCGGGATAGGTGATGGTGAGGCGGATCTTCTTGTTCGGGTCGATCACGAACAAAGAGCGAACTGTCAGGGTGTCGTTGGCGTTGGGGTGGATCAGGTCATAAAGATCAGACACCTTGCGATCAGCGTCCGCCAGGATCGGGAAGTTCACCAGGGTGTTCTGGGTGGTGTTGATGTCATCAATCCATTTGACATGGGAATCAACCGGGTCGACCGACAACGCAATCGCCTTAACGCCACGCTTCTCGAACTCATCCTTCAGCTTTGCGGTGAAGCCCAGCTCGGTGGTGCACACCGGGGTGAAATCCGCCGGGTGGGAAAACAGGACGCCCCAACTGCTGCCCAGCCATTCGTGAAAGCTGATGCGGCCTTCGCTGGAGTCCTGTTGAAAATCAGGGGCGATATCGCCTAGTCGCAGACTCATGGGTGTAGCTCCTTGTCAGCGGGTGAGTGAAGCCCACTGTGCCCGAGCCTGAAGCGAATTAAAAAGAATAGATAACGCTTTGCATAGCACAGAAAGAAATAACAAATTACAGACAAAAAGAACCCCGCCGGAGCGGGGTTCCTTGTTCAACTGACCCGGCTTATTTGAAAGCGTAGGTGTAGTTGAAGATCACACGAGTCTGGTCTTGGTTAGTGGCGTTGAGAAGATCTGCATCGGCACGGTAGCTACCGTGACGCACAGTCGTACCAAAACCTTTCAACGGACCGCTCTGGATCACGTAGTCAACACGCATGTCGCGTTCCCACTCGGAGAACTCACGGCCGGCGTTAACTGTGCCTGTAGCGCCTTTGATGTCTTCAGCGTGGATGTACGCAATCGAAGTTTTCAGACCTGGAATGCCGACACGAGCGAAGTCATAGGAGTACTGACCAAAAGTAGAGTTTTCACCGGCGCGGGTGAAGCTGTTAACCATGGCGTCTGTGAAGAGGTAAACGCTGGAGCCGCCGTTACCTTCAGGGCGTGCAGTGCCGCCGTTGCGAGTGACGCTACCCTGGTTCAGGAAAACCATGCCGCCGTCGTCGCCCACTTGTTGGTGACCAACCAGGAATGCGTGACCGCCCAAGGTGTAGGTGAACATCGCGGACCAGGTTTGGTTATCAACTTCGCCAGCATTTTTCGCATAACCGCTGTTGTTGTTGAAGCGGTAGCCAACATCGCCATTCTTGCCGTCGGAGCTGCTGTTGAAGTAACGCAGGTCAGTCTTGAAGGACTGGTCTTCAGCGATTGGCAGAACGTGTACCAGACCCAGGAAGTGCTGGCTGTAGAAGTCTTTCAGGTTGGCGTAGTAGTACTGCAGGGTCAGGTCTTTGGTTACTTTCCAGTCACCACCAGCAAAACGGAACTGATCGCTGCCTTCGGTAGCGCCGCCGACCGACAGATCGGTCCAGTTGCTCGATGCGCGGCCGATGGACTCAGTCAACTGACCAGCAGTCAGGGTGACGTTGTCGATTTCTTTGGAAGTCACGATGCCGCCTTGGTAAGCAGCTGGCAGCAAACGACCATCGTTGGATACGAGGATTGGCAGGTTTGGTGCCAACGCGTTACCCAGACGCAGTTCGGTTTTCGAGAAGCGAGCCTTGGCGTTGCCACCCAGACGGGACCACTCGTTTACAGCAGAACCGTCGCTGTCAGTCGGGGTGATGCCACCAGCCGCCGCGTGCTTGCCGCGACCGCCATCAAGGTGGATGCCGACCAACGCTTGAACGTCCAGACCGAAACCTACAGTGCCTTGGGTATAACCCGACACGTAGTCGAATTTCAGGCCAGTAGCGGTTTCTTCGGTACGTTGAGCGGTGCCTTCACGGTTGTCACCGTTGAAGTACAAAGTACGCGAGCTAACGGACGCTTTGCTGTCTTCGATGAAACCTGCTGCACTAGCCTGCTGAGCCATGACGCCTACGGCGATTGCCAGGGCCAGAGTTGACTTCTTCATGTATCGCTCCTCGTGAATCTATATTTTTTTATGATCCCTGGTGCCGAGGCCTAAGGCGCTCTGACCCATGGATTTGCGATTAGCGCCAGACCCGACCTTTTGAGTCAATGATCAACAGGCGCCACAAGACTAATTGACTACACCGTGTGTTTCGGTGGGTCGCAGGGTAGTGAACATTTCACAAATCTAAAAAGAATTATTGAGCAGCTTTTAAGATCTGTCGGTTATATGTCATCACCTTGTTGGATCCTTCCGCTCCTGAGTGTATCGAGCTGTTTCACTAATTCCTAAAAAATATTTCACTGCCGTTCGTCAGATCTTTCTGATGGGTAGACGCAACAGCCGGAATAAGACCCTACAGTCATGTGATCGCTCGGCTATAACCCAAGCCAAAACAGACTGAAGCCCTTTAAAACCGGCCGCTTTGAGAGGGGTAGCGGCAATTGTGACAATTGCCACCACTCGAGGAGGTATCAGCTTGTTATGCGAAGGATTTTTTTTGTAAATACGGCGAAAAGGCGTCTTGTCTGACAATTGAATGGGCGGGAAAAGGTGGTTTTGGAAGCCTCGCCGCGAACAAAGGCGCTAAGGCGCTGTCGGCAACTGACTGTCAATTCGCCAGAAAATGACAAAAAGCGTGCATCAGAATGTTTTTTTGCACCACAACGAGGCACGCCCAAGTTCAGGATGTTTCTCCTAACAGTGGCACTCAGTGTTAACGAAGGCGGCCACGAACAGCGCAGATAAAGTCACCCCTCGCTGAAACCCCTGTAACCAAAGGCCTGAAGGCGATAACAGCGATACGAATAATTTCTTTCCAACCCTGAAACCCAAAACTGGCACGCCCTCTGCAATAGGTTACGTATCACCAGTTTTGGGGACCTTGGTACAGGCAGGCCGGGGATTCCCCTCTTTTATTCCTCTCGGAGACTGACCTCCAGTCTCCAGCGCCCGTCCACCTCAGCACCGCGCAAGTCGCCGTGCAACGGACGGGCCGCCAGCAGGCTCAGTAGCAAATCACTTTTATCCCTTTCCAGCTTCCAGCGAACGTCTTTTCCGTCGACTTTGATTTCCCCACGCCACGGCTGTCCCGCCGAGGTAAAGCGCAACCTGACGATCCCGTCCTGATGCTCCGCAGCGACCTTCGGATCGTGGTTGAACCAAAGCACCAGCCCGCTTGGTTGCTCTTCGATTTGCAGCAGTTCCAGCGTCGCGGGCTCGGTCAGGCGACCAATCATCAACCCCACCATCAAACCGACAATTGCCATCGAACCAAGAACTCGCGGCCATAGCTTCGGTCGCGGGTCCTCTTCGGGGGTAGAATGCTCCCCGTCCTTCAGTTCGGAGCCGTGCATGTTTCACGTCATCCTTTTTCAACCAGAAATTCCGCCAAATACCGGCAATGTCATCAGGCTGTGCGCCAATACCGGCAGCACCCTGCATTTAATCGAGCCTTTGGGCTTCGAGCTGGATGACAAGCGTCTGCGCCGTGCTGGCCTCGACTACCACGAGTACGCCACCTTGCAGACCCATCCCGACCTCGCCAGCTGCCTGGAAAGTATCGGCCATCCTCGCCTGTTTGCTTTTACCACAAAAGGCTCACGACCCTTCCACGACGCCAGCTTTCAGGACGGTGATGCCTTCATATTCGGCCCTGAAAGCCGCGGCCTTCCCGCCGAGGTTCTTGACGCCCTACCCGGCGATCAGCGCCTGCGCCTGCCCATGCGCGAAGGCTGCCGCAGCCTGAACCTGTCCAATACCGTTGCAGTGGCGGTGTATGAAGGCTGGCGGCAGTTGGGATTCAAGTAAGACTGAGCCTTGCGCAAAATCCTGTGGGAGCGAGCTTGCTCGCGAAGAAGCCGGGACATCCGAATATATTTCTGTCGGTAGATACATTGTCTTCGCGAGCAAGCTCGCTCCCACACGGGTCAGAGTTCGGAGTCCCACAGTTCTTGTTCCAATCAAACACCGAATTTACAACCCACAAAAAAGCGCCCCGAAAGGCGCTTTTTTTAGTCCAGCTCAACACTTACTGAACAGTAGGTGTCTCGCCAGCTTCTTGCATGCGTTGCAGTTCTTGCGCGTACAGGGCGTCGAAGTTGACCGGCGACAGCATCAGCGCCGGGAACGAGCCGCGTACAACCAGACTGTCGATGGTTTCGCGAGCATACGGGAACAGGATGTTCGGGCAGAAAGCACCCAGCGTATGGCTCATTGCGCCCTGGTCCAGGCCTTTGATCAGGAAGATACCGGCTTGCTGGACTTCAACGATGAAGGCAACTTCGTCACCGTTGTTAACGGTAACCGACAAGGTCAGCACGACTTCGTAGAAATCACCTTCCAGGGCTTTCTGACGGGTGTTCAGGTCGAGGCTGACCGTCGGCGTCCATTCCTGACGGAAGATCGCCGGGCTTTTTGGCGCTTCGAACGACAGGTCGCGAACATAAATACGCTGCAGGGAGAATTGCGGCGATTCGTCTTCGGCTACAGCGCCGTTGGTCGGTTGATCAGTCATCTCGAATCCTTCTCATTTGAGGTCTAGTAAGGGTTTGAATTCAGGCTTGCAGCAGCGCATCAAGCTTGCCTGCGCGCTCCAGCGCAAAAAGTTCGTCGCATCCGCCTACGTGAGTCGAACCGATCCAGATCTGTGGCACCGAAGTCCGCTTGGCCTTGTTGGCCATCTCGGCGCGAACTTGCGGCTTGCCATCGACTCTGATCTCTTCGAAAGCCACGTTCTTGCTCTTCAGCAGCTGCTTGGCACGAATGCAGTAAGGGCAATAATCGCTGGAATAGACGATGACTTCAGCCATTTCACTTCACCAGAGGCAGATTGTCGGCACGCCAGCTGGACACGCCGCCGGACAGTTTGGCGGCAGTGAAGCCGGATTTGAGCAGTTCGCGAGCCACAGAACCAGCCTGCTGGCCCACGGCGTCTACGATGATCAGCGTCTTGGACTTGTGCTTTTCAAGCTCGGCAGTGCGGGTCAGGACCTTGTCATTCGGGAAGTTCAGCGCGCCCACGATGTGGCCTGCGGCGTAATCCTTGGTGGAGCGAATGTCGATGACCACGGCCTGATCCTTGTTCACCAGCGCAGTGAGTTCACCGGTGCTCAGGCTGCGACCGCCCTTGCTCAGCTCGTAGGCAATCAGCATGCCCAGTAGGATGACGAAAGCGCCAGTGATCAAATAGTGGTTCGTTGCAAATCCAATCAGGTGCTGAAGCATCAGTAGGTTCCAGGGCGTTAAAATGTCGGCCAGTATACACAGCACCCATGGCGGGCCAAAGCCCGTACAGCGATGAGGCACAATGCATTGGCCGCGCATCGTACTCGAACCTACAACTCCGGCATCGCGGCTCGCAATTGCGGATCAACAGCCCCTAAAATGCCGGTCCAATTTATAACTTACTTCACTAGCCACGAGTGGGATCTATGACTACCACGCCAAAACCTCTGGTGCTGATCATTCTGGACGGCTTCGGACACAGCGAGAGCCACGAAGGCAACGCCATTCTGGCAGCCAAAATGCCGGTGATGGACCGCTTGTACAAGTCGATGCCCAACGGCCTGATCTCCGGCTCAGGCATGGACGTTGGCCTGCCTGACGGACAGATGGGCAACTCCGAAGTCGGCCACATGAACCTGGGTGCCGGGCGAGTGGTTTATCAGGACTTCACGCGGGTCACCAAATCCATTCGCGACGGCGAGTTCTTCCAGAACCCGACCATTTGCAATGCCGTCGACAAAGCGGTTGGCGCAGGCAAGGCGGTGCACATCCTCGGCTTGCTGTCCGATGGTGGCGTTCACAGCCATCAGGATCACCTGGTCGCCATGGCTGAACTGGCCGCACAACGCGGCGCAGAAAAAATCTACCTGCATGCCTTCCTCGACGGTCGCGATACGCCGCCGCGCAGCGCCAAAGCGTCCATTGAACTGCTGGACTCGACCTTCAGCCGTCTGGGCAAGGGCCGCATCGCCAGCATCATCGGCCGCTACTTCGCCATGGACCGTGACAATCGTTGGGACCGCGTCGCCCAGGCCTACAACCTGATCGTCGATGGCGACTCGCAATTCCAGGCCGCCACCGCTGTAGAAGGCCTGGAAGCGGCTTACGCTCGGGACGAGAACGACGAATTCGTCAAAGCCACCAGCATTGGCGACAAGGTCCGGGTCGAAGACGGCGATGCCGTGGTGTTCATGAACTTCCGTGCCGACCGCGCCCGGGAAATCACCCGCGTGTTTGTCGAAGATGATTTCAAGGACTTCGAGCGCGCCCGCCAGCCGAAAGTCAATTACGTGATGCTCACCCAGTACGCGGCCAGCATCCCCGCCCCGTCGGCATTTGCGGCCGGCAGCCTGAAAAACGTGCTGGGTGAATATCTGGCAGCCAAAGGCAAGACCCAACTGCGCATCGCGGAAACCGAGAAATACGCTCACGTGACGTTCTTCTTCTCGGGTGGCCGTGAAGAGCCCTTCCCTGGCGAAGAGCGCATTCTTATCCCTTCGCCAAAGGTCGCCACTTACGACCTGCAGCCGGAGATGAGCGCGCCGGAAGTGACCGACAAGATCGTCGACGCCATTGAACATCAGCGCTACGACGTGATTGTCGTCAACTATGCCAACGGCGACATGGTCGGGCATAGCGGCATCATGGCAGCGGCGATCAAGGCGGTTGAATGCCTGGACGTGTGCGTGGGTCGCATCACTGAAGCCCTGGAGAAAGTCGGCGGCGAAGCCCTGCTGACCGCTGACCACGGCAACGTCGAACAAATGACCGATGACCACACCGGTCAGGCGCACACCGCGCACACCTCCGAGCCGGTGCCATTCATTTATATCGGCAAGCGCAAGCTGAAAGTCCGTGAAGGTGGCGTGCTGGCCGATATCGCGCCCACCATGCTGGAGCTGATGGGGTTGGAGAAACCGGAAGAAATGACCGGTCACTCGATCCTCGTCGCGGAGTAAAACCCGCAACCGGCATGTCGAACCGCGGCATGCCGGTTTTTTATTCTTTATTTGTAGGCATGGCCTCCAGCGAGGCGTTTTTTTCGCAACGTAGGGCGGGCATACTAGGCCTGTCATTTTTTCTCACAATTGCTCGGTATCGCCCACCCTCATGCTTCGCGCCTTGATCACCCTTGTTTTGATCTGCCTGCTCAATCCGGCTTTTGCCGATGATGAGCGCGCGCAAACCCAGAAACAGATTGACGCTGCGCGTCAGGACGTCGCCGAACTGCAAAAAGCCCTGGGCGACCTGCAGAAAGAGAAAGCCGGCGTTCAGAAGGACCTGCGCGGTACTGAAACCGAAATGGGCAAGCTGGAAAAGCAGGTCGAGGTCCTGCAAAAGGAACTAAAAAAGACCGAAGTCGAGCTCCAGCGGCTCGACCAGGAAAAAAAGAAGCTACAGAGCGCTCGCGTTGAACAACAACGTCTGATTGCCATTCAGGCCCGGGCTGCGTATCAGAGCGGTCGGCAGGAATACCTCAAGCTGTTGCTCAACCAGCAACACCCGGAGAAGTTCGCCCGCACCCTGACTTACTACGATTACATGAGTCAGGCGCGTCTCGCCCAGTTGCAGGCGTTCAACGAGACCTTGCGCCAACTGGCTGGCGTAGAAAAAGACATTGATCTGCAACAGGCACAACTGCTGGTGCAGAAGAGCACCCTTGAAGAACAGCGTGAGGAACTCGACAAGGTTCGTCAGGAGCGGCAGAAAGTCCTGGCCAAGCTCAATAACGATTACAAGGCTCGCGACCAAAAACTGCAATCGCGACAGCAGGATCAGGCAGATCTGGCTAAAGTCCTCAAGACCATTGAAGAAACCCTTGCCCGCCAGGCCCGTGAAGCCGAAGAAGCTCGGCAGAAAGCGTTGATTGCTGCACGCGAGGCTGAGGAAAAGCGCCAGCGTGAAGCCGAGGCCCTGGCCAGAAACAGCAGCCGCAACGACAAAACCGATAGCGATGACGCGCCGAAACGCCCGGTCAAAGCGCCCGGAGCGATGGTTTCCAGCGCAGGTGCTTCCTATGGCGGTGCTTTTGTTAGTGCCAAGGGAAAACTTCCCTGGCCGGTTGATGGTCGATTACTCGCACGCTTTGGTGACGCCCGTGGCGATGATGCCCGGTCAACCTGGGACGGTGTAATGATCAGCGCTTCGGCCGGCAGTCAGGTTCACGCCGTGCACGGTGGTCGGGTGGTGTTCGCAGACTGGTTGCGTGGCGCGGGGCTTCTGGTCATTCTCGACCATGGCAACGGCTATTTGAGTTTGTACGGTCACAACCAGTCGCTGCTTAAAGCGGCTGGTGACATTGTTAAAGCAGGTGAAGCCATCTCCACGGTCGGTAATAGTGGCGGACAGGACACCCCAGCGTTGTATTTCGCTATTCGTCAGCAGGGTCGCCCCAGTGATCCGGCCCAATGGTGCCGCACTCAAGGATAAGTCGGTATCAACTTCAGGAGTTCGTTAGACATGCCGTATCTGTCCCGCCTCACCTCGCTGGCTCTCGCGATTGCCGTGGTCATCGGCGCACCTCTGGCTCAGGCTGCTGAAGTCAAGGCGAGACCTGCCGACATCCCGTCTGCGGCGAGCAATGCCAAGGCGCCTTTGCCTCTGGAAGAGCTGCGCACCTTTGCCGAGGTCATGGACCGGGTGAAGGCTGCCTACGTTGAGCCGGTTGACGACAAGACCCTGCTGGAAAACGCCATCAAAGGCATGCTCAGCAACCTTGACCCGCACTCGGCTTACCTCGGCCCGGAAGACTTCCAGGAGTTGCAGGAGAGCACCAGCGGCGAGTTCGGGGGGCTGGGTATCGAAGTCGGCGTGGAAGATGGCTTCGTCAAAGTGGTGTCGCCCATCGACGACACCCCGGCGTCCAAGGCGGGCATTGAAGCAGGGGACCTGATCGTCAAGATCAATGGCGCGCCGACGCAGGGGCAGACCATGCAGGAAGCGGTCGACAAAATGCGCGGCAAGATCGGCGAGAAGATCACTCTGACCCTGGTGCGCGACGGCGGTAATCCGTTCGACGTGACGCTGGCCCGGGCGACCATCCAGGTCAAGAGCGTCAAAGCGCAGATGCTGGAGAACGGCTACGGCTATATCCGCATTACCCAGTTCCAGGTCAAGACCGGTGACGAGGTCGGCAAGGCGCTGGCCAAGTTCCGCAAGGACAACGGCAAGAAAATGAGCGGGCTGATTCTCGACCTGCGCAACAACCCCGGCGGCGTGCTGCAATCAGCGGTTGAAGTGGCTGACCACTTCCTGACCAAGGGCCTGATTGTTTACACGAAGGGCCGCATCGCCAATTCCGAACTGCGCTTCTCGGCGGATCCGGCCGACGCCAGCGAAGGCGTACCTCTGGTGGTGCTGATCAACGGCGGCAGCGCTTCGGCATCGGAAATCGTTGCCGGTGCATTGCAGGATCAGAAACGCGGCATCCTGATGGGCACCGACAGCTTCGGCAAAGGCTCGGTACAGACCGTGCTGCCACTCAACAATGATCGCGCACTGAAGATCACCACGGCGCTGTACTACACGCCTAACGGTCGCTCGATCCAGGCTCAGGGCATCAACCCGGACATCGTTGTGCGACGCGCCAAGGTCACCAATGAAACCGACGGCGAGAACTACAAGGAAGCGGATCTGCTTGGTCACCTGGGCAATGGCAATGGCGGCGCGGACAAGCCGACCGTTAAAGGCGGCTCCAGTAAAGCGCGTCCTCAGGACGATGACTTCCAGCTCAGTCAGGCGCTTAGCCTGCTCAAGGGCCTGAGTATCACGCGCGGCAATTAAGCCATGCGTTTGCCTCTGTCACGTTGCTTGCTGATGGTCCTTTGCCTGGCTGGCGCCGCTCATGCAGCGCCAGTCGAGCAGGCCAAAACACCTCCCAAGGCTTACCTCACGCTGATCATCGATGACCTGGGGCAGAATCCGGCCCGGGATCAGCGCGTGCTGAATCTATCCGGCCCGGTCACCCTGGCGATCATGCCCGACACGCCCCATGCGGCCGAATTCGCGAGGCAGGGTCATCGCGCGGGCAAAACCGTGATGCTGCACATGCCCATGGACCCGGCCACCGGCCCCTTCGCCTGGCACCCGGAGTTACCGTTGCCAGAGCTGGAAAGCCGACTCAACGCCGCCCTGCTGAAGGTCCCCTACGCTGCGGGCATCAACAACCACATGGGCAGTCGCATGACCGCCGAACCCGTCGCCATGGGTTGGCTGGTGGCCGAGTTGCAGCGTCGCCATCTGTTTTTTGTCGACAGCCGCACCAGTGCAAAGACCGTGGCCGCCGCCCAGGCGCAAAAAATCGGCCTGGCCAGCGTGTCGAGGGATGTATTCCTGGACGACGAGCGCACCGCCGAAGCCATCACCCGGCAACTGAAGATCGCGATTGAACTGGCTCACAAGCAGGGTTCGGCGGTCATGATTGGCCATCCCTACCCAGTGACATTGGATGTGCTCGAACGGGAAATGCCACGCCTCAAGGCCCAAGGCATCGACTGGATCGACATACGCCGGATGATCAGTGTGCGGGGCAATCAGGCCATGGCCGGGCATGGGAAGGACGGGGTTTATCGCTGATTAACCGTATGACTGAATTGAAATGCTTTTTCTGTAGGAGCGCACGAGCACCGCGAGGCCGCGATGGCGGTGTATCAGACAGACCGCTATCGCTGCCTCGCGGTGCTCGTGAGCGCCTACAGAACACCTCGTCATCTGTTCGAAGATAAATAGCTACCGCACTCCCCCATCGAATTACTGGCGTCATGCGCTGACCTTCCCCACCTCCGGGGGATTTCAACGCAAGGATGGCCATGAAATCGCAACGCTCTCTCGTTATAAGTTGTGCACTCTCCCTTTACACACTGGCAGCCAACGCCCAATCCATGGACTTTGGTGATGGCCTGGAAAACATGTCGCCGTCCAGAGTGCTGGCTAATCAGCAGGGTCATCATGATCACTGGAAAGCAATCGGCCGAATCCAGAGCGATGACGGTAGCACCTGCACGGCAACGCTGATCGATACCCGAACGGACAGCAACGTCGAAGCGTCACCCGCCTACCTGCTCACCAGTGGTCATTGCCTGTATCGCAAAAACAATGGCGTGATCATCGCAGACCAGCCAGTGACCGGCACCGTCACCTTCAACTACTTCGCCGATACTATCGAGCATCAACAGCCCTTTACTCTCAAACGCGTCAACTGGAGCAGCATGCAAGGCGTGGATCTGGCGATCGTGGAGCTACAAGCCTCGCTTGAGAGTCTGATTGCGGCCGGTATTGAGCCCTTGCAGATGGCCGAGAAAACTCCGCAAGCGGACACGGACATCCTCATCGTTGGCGCACCGCTGGCGTTTGAGAGCCCTTATCTGCGAATGGCCGCTTGCACTCATCAGCCATCCGGGGAGCTCATTGTGCATCCGTGGGTATGGCGCCATACGGTGCAGAATCAATGCAAGGACCTCAAGGAGGGCGGTTCCGGCAGCCCGATATTGTCGCGCGCCACCAACCAGTTATTTGCCGTCCTCAACACCGCGACGCCCGCCAACGGCAACTTCGGAAACCCCATCAGCTACCTGCGCCAGTGCTTCGTTGCAGGCCGGCTCAGTACCGAGCGCGAAGTCTGCCCACTGTTTCCTGCGTTCTCAGTCGAACCTGGCGCTCCCATCCGGCGCTACACCAAGGTCAGGCTGGACGCAGAGGGCAATGAGGTTTATCCGGATTGGAATATGGCGTTCAGCATCGACAAACCGTTCTATCGCTACAAAACCGTGCGAGAGGCGATTAAGTGCGAGAACCCACATGACTACAGCCACGCGATTGAGGCCACAAACGTCCGTATGAACGCCCGAATCGGTCCGCAGGCCGGCATCCATATGCTGTGCATTGTGGGCGTCGACTCAGCCGATGAACGCCCGTCTCCCGGCCTGATGCGCAACGCGCTGACATTTGCCACCGAACTTCAGACCCCAAGCGCGCCCAGCCCTGCTCAGGTGCAGATCACCCCAAGAAGCGGGAGATACACCATCAAGTGGGACTACGATCCTCGCCTGATCAGCAAGCAAACTTTCAAATCCGGCCCTGCGCAATCCACTGACTGTAATGACCCGGCTGGCTACAGAGGGGCGTGGCGCACACTCTATGTGTCGCAACACCAACTGCCGATGAAAATCTGCACAGTCGCGTATGACCATGCGGATCAGCAATCAGAAGTGCGGGAGGATGTGCTGGAGTGATCAAGTTTTTGTAGGAGCTGCCGCAGGCTGCGAATGGCGCAATGTCAGTAAAACCGCTTTCGCAGCCTTCGGCAGCTCCTGCAGATCAGCAGGGAATCAGCGATACCGCCCCAGTATTTTCTCCACGCCGCCTTCTGCTCGCAGTTGATCCAGCGCGGCTTGGAGCTTGCTGACTACTTCATCTGGCGTTTCTTTGTTCAGCGCAAGGTACAAGTCGGCATGGTGGAAACGCAGCACGGTCTTGAGCCCCGTAACACCTTCCATTCTGGCGAGATAAGGCCCCGTCGGATCGCCAGCGGCCCAGAGATCGATCTGGCCGTTGACGAGCTTTTTCGCGTTGTCCTGATCCCGCAGCAACAGGATCGGATTCAACCCCTGTGCCAACAGCCGCTCGCCAATGGCATCGCCTTTGTAGGCGCCGATTCGGTAGGCCTTGGCCTGTTCGAGAGAAGTCAGCTGGATCGGGCTGTCAGCCTTGGCCAGCATGATCCAGTCGTAGGACCCCACCGGACCGACCCACTTGAAAAGCGCTTCACGCTCCGGCAGACGTGCGGTGGAGAACACGCCGTAACCGGGTTTCTCCAGAGCCAGCTTGTAGATGCGCTCCCAGGGGAAGCGCAAGGTCATGCTGTAGCTGATACCCGCCCGCTTGAACGTCTCACGCACTACCTCTGAGGCAATGCCTTCGATGTTACTTTCCTGAGCGAAATTTTTACCGTCCACCGCCATGTTGTAAGGCGGCAGGTTTTCCGTCATCAGCACGAGAGTGTCGGCACTCGGCACTTCGATAGCGTCGTCGGCTGCCGCGAGCCCGGTTGCCCCGGTCAGTAATGCGCTAAAAGCAGTAAGTGCAAAAAAACGAGATCTGTACATAAGCATCTTCCTGACGCGGACAGCGCACAGAGTGCAGCGCTGTAAAAGGCTTGTCCAGCGGCACGATTAGCGCCACCGGGCAATAAACAAAGACCCTCCACGCAACATCCTGTCAACCATTACCCCTGCGCAGCATCATGATCTCGCCCCGACCTGCTTCCTAGACTTCGCCCGCCAACCCAGTGGGGGATGGCAAGTTTAATAGGAGTATTGATCAATGGGCTTAGCTGTAACCCAGACGCAGCCAGGGTTTCCACCTCAGGCGGAGTCCGCCAGTGACATCGCAGACACTAAAGCCGCAAGAGCGCAGTTATCGGGCTTGAGATCTCAAATCTGCAGCGTGAAGAACACGATTACCGGGCTCACACAGATGCTCGAGGCTGATAAACCGGGCAGCACAACCCCTCACCGGCTCAGCTGGAAGGAAGCCGTCATGAACATCGTGCAGAACAACTATTTTAGAGACCCGAAAGATCGTCTCGCTAATACACGGGTTGACCTGTTTCAGGCAAAGGAATATCTGGACGCGCTGCAGAAGCAAGTCGAGCCTCTGGAAGAAGCCGATTTAATCTTTAAAACCAACAAAAAAATCGTAAAAAAAGAAGCACGTCTTGCTGAGTTTGAAGCCCAAAAAAAACCTACACACGATGACCGAAAAAGCATCGACGCCCTGCGCGCCGAACTCCACGACCTGCGCACAAATCGCGAAACCTTGCTGATCAAATATGCGGCCAGGGCAATGCATATGCACGCCGAGGCAGCGATGCCTTTCGAGCAAATTTTGCAAGGGTGCGACCTCAGCCAACCGGCAAAAATGCTCTGTAATGCCGTTACATGGATAACGACACAAAACATGGTAGCCGGTGGGCCAGGTCCTCTCGCACTGCCGGGACTCGAAGCTGCAAATGCTACTGCGCTTTATGCTGACGCACCTTTGTCGCGAGTCCCTAATGGCACGTCCGTAACCGTGGACGGCGGACCGATGCAATTGCCGCTCCAGTTGTGGGCGGCGCCCCAAGGCGCTGCCCCCGCCCCGACAACGTCAAACAACCCGCCAACAACCATCACCCCGCCCTCGGCAGGCGCCGTGGCTGACCGTCAACAGCGGCAACGGGCCGACCGCCTGATCGATGAAATCATTACCTCAATGCCAAACCCCGGCTACATGCCCCAGGATGGCAACCACGATCCGGTATTGGCGCTGGCGGTACAGACCAAAGGCTGGCCTGCATACGCCAAACTTGAGGTACTTGATGCCAAGGGTCAGCACTTGGCGACCTTTGCCAAACAGGCCGACAGCAGAACCAATCAAACCATCACCCTTCAGCGCCGCAGCAACGGCGAATACGTAAATGCCCACGACCCTCATCAGAGCGCATCGAATCAAGAGCAACTGCTGACCTTGCTCATTCAGAATCAACCCCGAAACTCCCAGCTCGGCCGCGGCGGAAACTTCTGGGGCAGCGACAAGACAGAGGGAAGAATCGTGACCCTGCGCCAGCAAATCGCCGATCTGGCCAAGGCTGCGCGTCCCGAGCTGTTCAAGGCTGTGATCCATAGCAATTGCAGCCAGACAGACCCCGGCCTGCCTGCTGCGGTGAAGAACAGGTTCATGCCGCTGGAGCGCTCACCGAACGGCTCTGAACTGATGCGCAAGCTGCACAGCGAGAACCCTCACTTGACTCCGGCCCGGCTCACCGAGCTATTGGATGCATCTCCGCTGTCCGCAACCGAGCAATACGTCTACCTCGAATCCGGCCATTTACCCACGGCCTTTACTCTCAACAAGGCCCGGATCGAGCAAGCGGTGCAACATGAACAGGCCGTGGATGCGATCTATCACACCCGTACCTACAACCCGCAAGCCGATGCGTTGCTTAGAGAGGCGACAACACAGGAACTGCTCAAAGTCAATCGAAACCTCAGGATTTTCGGCAAAGGTGAAACCTTTGATACGCAGACAGCAAAAGCTGGAGACGTGATCCTGCGTGACTGGGGCAATGGGGTCTATTGGGCTTACGACGTGCCGAACGCTCAATATGTTGAGGTCAATGCTGATACTGACAGCTTCTTCCGGGCGATCTCCTCGGTTCTGCAACCCCATGAACATCGGGCAATGGGCATGACCGGCGAACCGGATGTGCGCGGATTTCGTGAGCATATGGGTAGGGTGGTCGAGCAATTGCCTTCAAACTTCCACCTCACAAGCAGCAGTCCCAAGCCTGCGACGACAGCCCCTACAACTGCGGCTACATCTACATCTACATCTACACCGACTCCCACACCTTCCACTCCATCTGAAACTCCAACCCCGGTTAAGGACTTCGGTGCCGGGATGACCAACGGCGCGCCCTCTACTGTTTTACACAATAAGGATGGTCAGAATGAGCACCTGCGAGGGATCGCTCGCTTAACTCTAGACGATGGAAATTTATGTTCCGCCACACTGCTCGACACAGCACCCCCGGCCACTGAAACAAGCAGCCCTGCATACATGTCGACGGCAGCCCACTGCGTGGGTACCGAGATCGGAGCCATTGACACTGACAAAGCGCTCACGGGCACCGTAGATTTTGGTTATTTCGTTGATACGCCTTCCCAGACTTACCCGTTAAAACGTACGATTTTCAGCTCCTACCGCAATACTGACTTGGCCATTCTCGAAGTTGACGCTTCCCTGCAAGCACTTATTCGCGATGGAATCCGTCCGCTCGCTATCGCCAGCCATATACCCGCTAACGGAACTGATGCAATCGTCGTGGGAGCTCCTTACGGGATCAGGCCAGGCTATCTGCGCGCCGCCGCCTGCGAGAGTCACGTTCCTGAGATCCCGGTATTTGTCGGGTTGGGCAATCGGTGGAATACGCGACGGATGTTGACTAATCAATGCCAGGATATCAACAAGGGTAGTTCCGGAGGCCCGCTAATAACACGCGATGGTCAGTTCGTTGGCGTGATGGCAGCCCAGAGCTTCGAGAGCATCAAGCAACCTGGCGGTCGGGTAACGGAGAGAACTCTGTTTAACATGGTGATCCCGGCAACTCACATCAAGGATTGCTTCACCAACGGCGTATTCAATGCCGGCGCTGTTAACTGCGAGCTCTTCCCGGTCTTCGACATCAAACCTGATGGCCCGCTGATGAGATACGCGAAAATCACACTTGATCAAGACGGTAGCCCGATTTATCCGACTTGGCGTTTTACGTTCAGCACCGACAAACCTTACTACCACTACAAAAGCGTTGCCCATGTGGGCGAGTGCGAACAGCCACAGGGCTACAAAATGGCAACGGCATCGGGACCCAGTGAAAGCATCCATGACCCGATCGGCGATCAGCCAGGTATCCGCTCGCTGTGTGTAATAGGTACAACCTCGTCCGATAACAAGTTTGATCAAGGCACACTGCGTAATGCCTTCTCGTTGTCAGTCAACCTGCAGGCTGCTGGCGAACCCGATATCCCTAACATTGAAGTTACGCAAAACCGTATGAGATATACCGCGGCGGTGGAGGACAACGAAAGCAAATGGAAGCAAACTTTCATGAAGTCAGGCAACCCCGACACAACCGATTGCAATAGCCCGGATAAATACACGACTACGAGTGTGCGTGTCTTCAGTCGGAAGGCATTGCCAATGAAGATATGCGCCAAAGGTACCGATCACGCAGGCGTAGACTCTGTACCTCGTGAAAAAATCATAAGCTAAACCACGCTATATCCAGCCACAATTTTGAAATCCGATTACAAGCTGGTGATTGAGCGAATCAGCAGCTTGTAATCAATTGGTCAGCAAGCGACCACCTCGCCCACCTGACCAACTCTACGCGTTGCCTCCACGCAACATCCTGTCAACCATTACCCCTGCGCAGCATCATGATCTCGCCCCGACCTGCTTTCTAGACTTTGCCCGCCAACCCAGTGGGGGATGGCAGTCTAATAGGAGTATTGATCAATGGGCTTAGCTTTAACCCAGACGCAGCCAGGGTTTTCACCCCAGGCGGCGTCCGCCAGTGACATCGCAGACACTAAAGCCGCAAGAGCGCAGTTATCGGGCTTGAGATCTCAAATCTGCAGCGTGAAGAACACGATTACCGGGCTCACACAGATGCTCGAGGCTGATAAACCGGGCAGCACAACCCCTCACCGGCTCAGCTGGAAGGAAGCCGTCATGAACATCGTGCAGAACAACTATTTTAGAGACCCGAAAGATCGTCTCGCTAATACACGGGTTGACCTGTTTCAGGCAAAGGAATATCTGGACGCGCTGCAGAAGCAAGTCGAGCCTCTGGAAGAAGCCGATTTAATCTTTAAAACCAACAAAAAAATCGTAAAAAAAGAAGCACGTCTTGCTGAGTTTGAAGCCCAAAAAAAACCTACACACGATGACCGAAAAAGCATCGACGCCCTGCGCGCCGAACTCCACGACCTGCGCACAAATCGCGAAACCTTGCTGATCAAATATGCGGCCAGGGCAATGCATATGCACGCCGAGGCAGCGATGCCTTTCGAGCAAATTTTGCAAGGGTGCGACCTCAGCCAACCGGCAAAAATGCTCTGTAATGCCGTTACATGGATAACGACACAAAACATGGTAGCCGGTTGGCCAGGTCCTCTCGCACTGCCGGGACTCGAAGCTGCAAATGCTACTGCGCTTTATGCAGACGCACCTTTGTCGCGAGTCCCTAATGGCACGTCCTCAAACGTCGAAACCGAACCGAGGCAATTGCAATTGCAGTTGCGGGCTGTCATTGGGGAGCAAACCCCTCCGCTGCCAGCAGATAATAACGGCAACCAAGCTCCGGCTGAGCTGTTTTCAACGGCCCTCAAAGGAGATAACGCTGTCTCTCGTTCAATAGAGCTGGAGCGAGAACAGCGCGCAGCCACAGACGCGAGAATCGACGCGCTGAATTTCGAGCTGACAAAGAAAAACCCCAACTGCAGTGACCATGCGGCAATCCTTCCATTGGTGACTCAGCTTACTGGCTGGCCCGACACGCTAAAAATCAACATCATCAACAATAAAGGCCAACTTCAGGCCTCATACCTCACCGGTAACGATGACAGCCGCATCACCAAAACGATCTTCCTCACGCCAACTCCTAATGGGTATGTTCTCCAGGGGCGCAATAAGCAACAACCGCTATTTCGGCTGCTTGCCGAACAAGTTTCTGCCGCATCCAAGTTGGCAAAAGAGAGTTTTCAAGACAGCAATAGCCGCCAAGGGATCGCGGAGACAATCCGCCAACAAACCGCATCCCTGGCGAAGCAACAACGCCCGGCGCTATTCGAAGCGCTCGGCAAAAATGCTGGAAACGTCAAGACCGACCCTCAGCTCTCAAACCCCGCTGACGCTCGCTTTCTTCCCTACTGGAATAATCACGACGCGCCTTCTGTAGCAGGGCATCTGGCCAAATTGCAAGAGTACTTCCCGGCACTTCAACCAGAACAGTTGAGTGTGCTGCTTGAATATGTGCCTCTTTCCTCTCTTGAACTGCGAGACCTTGATGTCCACGGTACCTTGCCCGAGAGCGTTTATAACGCTGCCGCCGCACTGGAACAACGGGTTCGCCTGGGTCGGGCTAAAGACGGCATAAGCAATCGACGCCCCTACCACTCCGACACGGATTTGCTGGCTCGCGAAGTGGTCAAACAGCAACTCAATACGCAGCTTGATAAAACGCTGATAATTCTTGAACCTGGTCAAAGGTATGAAGCCAGCAGTGGCACCACCTCAACGGTGGTGCTCAGCCACCGGGGCGGCGGCCATTACGAGGCGCTGGACCTGAACAACGGCGGCACCATCCCGACTGACAACAACCCAGACAGCTTGTTTCTGGCCGTGAGTACAGCACTGCAGCCCCATGAGCGACTGAAGCTGGGAGCAAAATGGGAGAACGACGTCAGCGGACTCCGCTCAAACATGACCACAGCAGCAGAACATCAAGACGCGACCAGACTGTTTGCCAACACGAGCCCGAGGCCTGAAAGATCCATTTCCAAGCGGGATTTCAGCGCGGGTTTGGTGAATCAGGGACCTTCGGTAGTTCTGGAAAATGCCATGGGGCAAAATGATCACTTGAAAGGCACCGCTTATTTCATTTTTAACAACGCAGCAAGTTGCACCGCCTCGCTAATCGACACCCGATCGCTGTACAGTCCGCAAGATGCTAACGCCTATGTGTTCACTGCAGCTCACTGCATCGGCGTCGCTCGACGCACCAGTCAAACCGATCAGCCGCTGGAAGGAGTCGCCAGCTTCAACTTCTTCAAGGACACCGACTATCTAAGTTTCGATGCACAACGACTTGCATTCGGCAGCCAAAAGTTTGACGACGTCGCCGTAGTCAAACTCAGTATGCCCCTTAAAAATCTTATAAATTTGGGCATTACCCCCCTGCCCACCGCCAGACACATCCCTGAGGACGGAGCCGGAATAGTGGTCGTAGGCGCTCCAAGCCACATTCCGCCTGAACAGGAATTCAACTACATGAGGATTTCTTCCTGCACGATTATCAATCCTGTGCCCATCAAAATGTTCAACCAGATGTTCAAGGTGAACAATGAGTTTACTCATCAATGCCAGGGTATTGCAGCAGGCGCCTCGGGTGGGCCCGTGCTGACCCGCGACGGCAGCGTCATCGGCGTAACCTCGACGATACGTTCCAGCCCCTCAGGTTCGATACTTGAAACGAAATACGGCGCCCAGCCAGTCACTCACTTGATGGACTGCTTTGATGCGGGGCTCTTCAAACCAGATATGACAGGCTGTCAGCTTTATCCCGCTGAGACGGAGCTCCAGCGGTTTGGAGAAGCAAGGCAGCAAAACCGCAAATCATAAGAATCACCAGCCTGGTTTGCTAGCGTGAAGGACTGCCGACTGAAGTTGATGTCGGCAGATCCCCCAAATGCACCTTACTCCGATGTCAACGCACCACAATCCCGCGCGCCGCCATGAAGGCTTTGGCTTCCGGCACGGTGTACTCGCCGAAGTGGAAGATGCTTGCAGCCAGCACCGCACTGGCATGGCCTTCAATCACCCCATCAGCCAAGTGCTGAAGGTTGCCGACGCCACCTGAAGCAATCACCGGGATGCCCAGTGCGTCGCTGATCGCACGGGTAACGCCCAGGTCGAAGCCGTTCTTCATGCCGTCCTGATCCATGCTGGTCAGGAGGATTTCACCGGCGCCCAGATCTTCCATCTTCTTGGCCCACAAGACTGCGTCCAGGCCCGTTGGCTTGCGGCCGCCGTGGGTGAATATTTCCCAGCGTGGGGTTTCACCGGGCAACGAGACTTTCTTGGCATCGATGGCAACCACAATGCACTGCGACCCGAAATGCTGCGCCGCTTCGGCGACGAATTCCGGATTGAACACTGCAGCGGTGTTGATCGAAACTTTGTCTGCACCAGCGTTGAGCAGGTTGCGGATGTCCTGCACGGTGCGCACGCCGCCGCCTACGGTCAGCGGGATGAACACCTGACTGGCCATGCGTTCAACGGTATGCAGCGTGGTATCGCGGCCATCGACGCTGGCAGTGATGTCCAGAAAGGTGATTTCGTCAGCACCCTGCTCATCGTAAAGGCGCGCGATCTCAACCGGATCGCCGGCGTCACGGATGTTCTCGAACTTGACGCCCTTGACCACACGACCATTGTCGACGTCCAGGCAAGGGATGATGCGTTTGGCCAAGGCCATGGGCTTAATCTCCGATTGTAGGAGCGCGCTTGCCCGCGATCGGCTGCGAAGCAGTCGTAAAATCATTGATCACACCATCGTAGGAAGGTCGTACCGACCTTATCGCGGGCAAGCGCGCTCCTACAGGAATCGCTTAACGCTGGTAGCCGTCGCAAAGAGCCTGAGCTTCAGCCACATCCAGGGTGCCTTCATAAATCGCCCGGCCGGTGATCGCGCCGATGATGCCTGGCGCCTTGGCGTCCAGCAGTGCGCGGATGTCGCCGATGTTATGGATGCCGCCGGAAGCAATCACCGGAATCCGCGTCGCAGCAGCCAGGGCCGCAGTGAACGGGATGTTGCAGCCCTGCATCATGCCGTCTTTAGCGATGTCGGTATAAACGATGGCCGATACACCGTCCGCTTCGAATCGCTTGGCCAGGTCGATCACTTGCACCGTGCTGACTTCAGCCCAGCCGTCGGTAGCAACGAAACCGTCTTTGGCGTCCAGGCCGACAATCACTTTACCGGGGAATGCACGGCAGGCTTCGGCCACGAACTCAGGCTCTTTGACGGCCTTGGTGCCGATGATCACGTAGCTCACGCCAGCCTTGACGTAGTGCTCGATGGTTTCCAGCGAACGAATGCCGCCACCGATCTGGATCGGCAGATTCGGATAACGCCTGGCGATGGCTGTAACCACGTCGCCATTGACCGGTTGACCTTCGAATGCACCGTTGAGGTCGACCAGGTGCAGACGACGGCAACCGCCCTCCACCCATTTGGCAGCCATGGCAACCGGGTCATCGGAGAACACGGTGGAGTCTTCCATCCGGCCCTGGCGCAAACGTACACAGGCACCGTCTTTAAGATCGATAGCGGGGATGATCAGCATGCTTTTTCCTTCGTCAAAAGAGCCGCAAGCCGCAAGCCATAAGCTGCAAGTGTGCGTGCCCGACAACTCTTGCAGCTTGAAGCTTGAGGCTTGCAGCTGCTTCTATTCGATTCTTGCAGCTTGAAGCCCGAGGCTTGCAGCTGCTTTTAGTTCTTTTCAAGCGCCCACAGGTCAATCTCGATGCTCGCAAATCGGTCATGGAGCACCTCCTGCACATCGGCAACCGCTTTGTTGTAATACAAAGGGGCAATTTCGGTCGTCAGAAACTCAAGCACTTCGGTCACCTCAAACGAGCCAAGCTCCAGTTCGAAGCGATCCAGAAACAACCGTTTGAGCTTGTCGACCGCGAGCGCCTCCTGATCTGGATTCAGCATCAGGATCGGCTGCTTCTTGCCCCTGGCCATTACCAGCGACCGTCCCATGCAGCGAAGTTCTGCAGCAATTGCAGGCCATGGGTATGGCTCTTCTCCGGGTGGAACTGCACCGCAAAGCGCGATCCGTCAGCCAGTGCCGCGGCGAAGTCGACGCCGTAGTGACCGCGACCGACAACCTGACGCTGATTCGCCGCATCAATGTAGAAGCTGTGCACGAAGTAGAACCGCGCCATGTCCGGAATGCTGTGCCATAGCGGGTGATCCACGGCCTGGGCCACTTCGTTCCAGCCCATGTGCGGCACTTTCAAATGCTCGCCGTCTTCGTGCAGATCCTTGCCGAAGAACTTAACCTGGCCCGGGAACATGCCGATGCAGTCAACGCCGCCGTTCTCTTCGCTGCTGTCGAGCAAAGCCTGCATGCCGACGCAAATACCGAGAAACGGACGATCCTGGCTGACCTCACGGACCAGCGAGTCGAACTCCAGACGACGGATTTCAGCCATGCAGTCGCGGATCGCGCCGACACCGGGGAATACCACGCGGTCAGCTTCGCGAATCACATTGGCGTCGCTGGTAATGTGCACACGGCCAGCGCCAACGTGCTCGAGCGCCTTGGCGACCGAGTGCAGGTTGCCCATGCCGTAATCAATGACCGCGACTGTCTGCATCAGAGCACACCCTTGGTCGAAGGCATTTGTCCGGCCATGCGATCGTCCAGCTCAACCGCCATGCGCAGTGCACGTCCGAAGGCCTTGAACACGGTCTCGATCTGGTGGTGAGTGTTGGTGCCACGCAGGTTGTCGATGTGCAGCGTCACATTGGCGTGGTTGACGAAGCCCTGGAAGAATTCCTGGAACAGGTCCACATCAAAGCCGCCGACCACGGCACGGGTGTACGGCACATGCATTTGCAGGCCCGGACGTCCGGAGAAGTCGATGACTACGCGCGACAGTGCTTCATCCAGCGGCACATAGGCATGGCCGTAGCGACGGATGCCTTTCTTGTCGCCGATAGCTTTACTGAAAGCCTGACCCAGAGTGATGCCGACGTCTTCCACCGTGTGGTGGTCGTCGATCTCGAGGTCGCCTTTACAGTTGATATCCAGGTCGATCAGCCCGTGTCGGGCGATCTGGTCGAGCATGTGCTCTAGAAAAGGCACGCCGATATCGAATCGGGCCTTTCCGGTGCCATCCAGGTTGATCGAGGCGTTGATCTGGGTTTCCAGAGTATTACGCTCGACGTACGCCTTACGTTCGGCCATCACCAGCTCCGCAAAATCATTGGGCGAAAAAGGCGAGCATTATAGGCCCAGAACAGGCTGGCATGAAGCAAACAGAAGAAGGGAAAGGGAGAAGACGACGAATTACGGAGGGATGCTGCTTTTTGGTGCGTGTAAATCGGTGTTTGTTCGGTGTATCGCGCTGCAGACTCAGGCCAATGTGAGAGCGGTGCTTGCCCGCGATAAGGCTGGACGCGATTCACTTTAGATCGCGTTGGCCTCATCGCGGGCAAGCACCGCTCCCACAACACAGCGTTCCAACTTGAGGCCTGGGTTGCTAGCCTCTATAGCTGATTAGTGGAACAACACCGCAGTCTTCTGCAGAGTGATCCAGACGCCCCACGCCAGTGGAATACCTACGGCCAGCCAGGCGGCAATGGCCAGCGGCTTGGTGGACGGATCAGCTTTCCACTCAAGTACCGTGGTGTGATCAGCGCCCTTGTCCATGCCATAGGATTGCTCTACAGCCAGTTCTTCATCAGTCATGAAGTACTTGTCGGCCACAGGACGAACCAGCAGGTTGCAGATGAAGCCCAACACCAGCAAGCCGGCCAGGATGTACAAGGTCATATCGTACGCATCGGCACGAGCAACGCCGTGGCTCAGCTGATATTCACGCAAGTAGTTGACCAGAACCGGACCGAGGATGCCCGCAGCAGCCCAGGCAGTCAGCAGACGACCGTGGATCGCACCGACCATTTGCGTACCGAACAGATCAGCCAGGTAAGCCGGAACTGTCGCGAAACCACCGCCGTACATCGACAGGATTACGCAGAAGGCCGCGACGAACAGCGCGACGCTCCCCATGTGGCTCAGGCTCGGGACCAGGGCGTACAGCAGGAAGCCCAGGGCGAAGAACACGAAATACGTGTTTTTACGACCCAGATAGTCCGAGAAGGAAGCCCAGAAGAAGCGACCGCCAATGTTGAACAGGCTCAACAGACCGGTGAAGCCCGCAGCGATCGCAGCAATCTGACCCAACTGAACAGCATCAAGTTGGTTGAACGCCAACGTGTTGCCCAACAGCTTGCCGGCGAACACTTCCTGCAACAGCGGCGAAGCCATGCCGAGGATGCCGATACCAGCAGAAACGTTCAGGCACAGTACCAGCCAGACCAGACGGAACTGAGGCGTTTTCCACGCAACGCTCACGTGAACGTGGCGGTTGGTGATCATCGCGTTGCTGGCTTTCTTGACCGGAGCGGTCCAGCCTTCAGGTTTCCAGCCGGTAGGCGGAACACGATAGGACAGCGCGCCGCCGAGCATGAATACGAAGTAAATCGCAGCCATTACCAGGAAGCTCTGCCATACGCCAACGCTATCAGGCGTAGCGAAGTGGCTCATCAGCGCTGCCGCCAGTGGTGCACCCACCATTGCGCCGCCGCCGAAGCCCATGATCGCCATACCGGTGGCCATGCCGCGCTTGTCCGGGAACCACTTGATCAGGGTTGAAACGGGCGAGATGTAACCAAGCCCGAGACCGATACCACCGATCACGCCGGAGCCGACCCACATCAGCCATATCTGGTGGGTATATATCCCCAGCGCAGATATCAGCAAACCACCACACCAGCACAGTGCCGAAACCACACCGGCTTTGCGCGGGCCTGCGTGCTCAAGCCAGCCACCCCAGATGGCAGCCGAGCAACCGAGGAAGATGAAGAACAGGGTGTAGATCCAGCCCAGCATGGAGATGGGCCAGTCGCACGCAGAAGAGAAGATCTGCGCGAAGAAGCTCATGTCGGGTGCGCAGGCAACCGGAGCCTTGATCCCGACCGCCTTGGACAACGGCAGCCAGAACACGGAAAAGCCATACGCCATGCCGATGCACAGATGGATAGCCAATGCCGCAGGAGGTACCAGCCAACGGTTGAAACCGGGCTTGGCGATGATGCGCTCTTTGGACAAGAACGCAGGTTGGGCGGTGGACGCGCCCAAGGCTGTGCTTGTACTCATTATTAGTTTCCCCAGATAAAGAAGCTCACAAGGTGTTCACGTTCCACCCACAGCCTCCGTGCGCGCAGGCAACGACCGTTTTATCGGCAGAGATTCCAAATACGTGACAAATCGACGCACCGGATCAGCGAACGGGCGCGAGATTAGCACTTGTCGATAAAAAATAGAGCCTTTTGCCATCACCTTTTTTGACGTCACTGCTCTGACACGCCTGTTTAAGGCACAATCGGCGTTGCCTTTCGTCGCCTGAGGACATTTCATGCCCATCGTCGTTGAATATCTCCAATCCCTCAGCTATCAGGACCAGGGGGATCTGCGCAAAATCTACCGAGACGCGCCCGCCTGGTTGCTCCCTCCATTTACCGACGCACTGCAATTGATCGAAAGCTGCCTGGAAGACGAAACCCTGGTCACCGCTCGGATGAATGACCGACTGCTGGGCGCTGCTCGTGTGAAAAGACGACATGGGGTGTGGGAACTGTCCCATTTGTGCGTGAGGGCTTTGACCCGCCGCCGGGGTATCGCCGAGCAACTGGTGATGGATGCGCAAAAAAAAGCCCATGCAGCAGGTTGCGAGCTACGCTTGCTGGCACCCGCCCAGCCTCCCGAAGTCCAGGCTTTGGCGAGCAAAACCCAGGTCTCGCTGCTGATTTGCTGAGCACCAGGCATCCACAGCCCAGCTCCTGCGTGAGGAGGTTATACTCGCGGGCAAACTTTGAACGTAAGAACACAAGGACTCGCCCATGAAAGCGTTCGGCAAAATCCTGGGACTTTTTGTTCTCGGACTGTTGCTGATCATCGTGGCTCTAGGCTTCGCCCTGACCCATCTGTTTGATCCCAACGACTATAAAGACGAGATTCGCCAACTGGCCCGCGACAAGGCCAACATCGAACTGACCCTCAACGGCGACATTGGCTGGAGCCTGTTCCCCTGGCTGGGCCTTGAGCTGCATGAAGCCAGCGTGGCAACCCTGACCAATCCGACTCAACCTTTTGCTGACTTGCAAATGCTCGGCCTGTCCGTGCGCGTACTGCCGCTGCTGCGTCGCGAAGTCCAGATGAGCGATGTGCGGGTCGAAGGCCTCAACCTGAGGCTGAACCGCGATGAGAACGGCCACGCCAACTGGGAAGATATCGGCAAGCCAGCGCCTGTCGTGGGTGCTACTACAGCGCCAACCGCTGACGGCTCTACACCCCCTGCCGCCAAGCCCGACAAGCCATCGCAACCTCTCAAGCTCGACATCGACAGCCTGACCGTAAACAACGCACGGGTTGAATATGTCGACGCTCGCAAAGGTCAGTCTTTCACCGCCGAGAGCATTCAACTGAGCACCGGCGCGATCCACGAAGGCGCCGATATTCCGATCAAACTGACGGCATTTCTGGGTACGACTCAACCGGTCATGCGCGCCAAGACCGAGCTGGTCGGCGAGTTACGCCTGGATCGCGCCCTCAAACGGTATCAATTTGGCGACATGCGCTTGTCAGGCGAAGCGTCGGGCGAGCCGCTGCAGGGCAAAACCGTGACCTTTGCCGCCCAGGGTCAGCTTCTGGTCGACCTCGCCGCCAACGTTGCCGAATGGTCCAACCTCAAGTTGTCAGCCAATCAACTGCGCGCGCTGGGCGAGTTGCGTGCCCGGGATCTGGACAAGACTGCGCAAGTCACCGGCGCGATCTCTATCGCTCAGTTCGACCTGCACACGTTCCTCGACAGCATCGGCCAGCCGCTCCCGGCCATGAGCGCAGGCAGCCTGAGCAAGGTCGAGATGGTCAGCCGCCTGAGTGGCACACCGACCAGCGCATCCCTTGACGACCTCAACCTGAAAATCGATGACAGCACCTTTACTGGACGCATTGCCATCGAAGACTTCGCCAAACAGGCCCTGCGCGTTCAACTCAAAGGCGATACCTTCAACGCCGATCGTTATCGCCCGGCAGAAAGCGAAGAAAAGAAAGGCGCATCCGCCGCGCGCAAATCTGAAGTGCAAAGCAGTGAAGCTGCTGCGGTGGCTGGCGCAGGCACCACACCGTTACCGGACCAACCCACCAAAGCCGCCTGGAGCACTGAAAAACTGCTGCCACTGGAGCGCATGCGTAAGCTTGATGTCGATGCCGATATCAGCTTCGGCACGCTGACCCTCAACAAGCTGCCGATCCAGAACGCCGCGCTCAAGACTCAAGCCTTGAACGGCGTGGTCAAGCTCGAAAGCCTGCGCGGGGATCTGTACAACGGCAATTTTGAAGTCAAGGGCAACCTTGACGTGCGCCCCGATGTGCCACTGGCCAGCGTGCAGACACGCGTCGCCAAGGTCCCGGTTGAGCGCTTCCTGCAAAGCCAGGATCAAACGCCACCGGTCAGAGGCCTGCTGACACTCAACAGCGACCTGAACGGCAAGGGCAACAGCGAAAAAGCCTTGATCGACAGCCTCAACGGCACTGCCAGTTTCATGCTCAACAACGGCGTGTTGGTCAACGCCAACCTTGAGCAACAGCTTTGCCAAGGCATCTCGCTGCTCAACCGCAAAACCCTTAGCGGCGAGCCACGAGGCAAGGACACGCCGTTTCAGCAACTCAACGGTAATCTGATCTTCCGTAACGGCGTTGCCAGCAACCCTGACCTGAAAGTGCAAATCCCTGGCTTGACCGTCAACGGTAACGGCGATGTTGACCTGCGCGTACTGGGCATGAACTACCGCGTCGGCATCGTCATTGAAGGTGATAAAACTGAAATGCCTGATCCCGCGTGCGAGGTCAATCCGCGCTACGTTGGCATCGAGTGGCCGGTGCGTTGCCGTGGTCCGCTGGAACTGGGCGCCAAAGCCTGTCGCCTGGATAAGGAAGGCCTGGGCCAGGTCGCCGCAAAACTGGCCGGTGACAAAATCAGTGACAAGATCGAGGAAAAACTCGGCGACAAAGTCAGCCCGGAACTCAAGGACGCGTTGCGCGGATTGTTCAAACGTTAAAACGAAACACTCTGTAGGAGCTGCCGAAGGCTGCGAAAGCGATCTCATGAACGAGCGCCATCGCAGCCTTCGGCAGCTCCTACAAGGTTTCAGACACCTCAAAAAACATACCGGATCAGCAATGCAACCCGAGCAATTCTCCAGCGCCGTACTTGACTGGTATGACCGCCACGGCCGGCACAACCTGCCCTGGCAACAAGGCATTACACCGTATCGAGTCTGGGTATCGGAAATCATGCTGCAACAGACCCAGGTCAGCACCGTCCTGAACTACTTCGATCGTTTCATGGAAGCCCTGCCCAGCGTCCAAGCCCTGGCTGAAGCACCGGAAGACGAAGTTCTGCATCTGTGGACCGGCCTGGGTTACTACACCCGCGCACGCAATCTGCAAAAAACCGCAAAAATCGTCGTCGCTGACCACGACGGCGAATTCCCGCGCGATGTGGAAAAACTCATCCTGCTGCCTGGCATCGGGCTCTCCACGGCCGGCGCCATTGCCAGTTTGAGCATGGGCCTGCGCGCGCCGATCCTGGATGGCAACGTCAAACGCGTTCTGGCGCGCTTTACAGCGCAGGAAGGGTACCCAGGCGAGCCGAAGGTGGCTAAACAGCTATGGTCGACTGCAGAGCGTTATACGCCTCAGACGAGAGTCAACAACTACACACAGGCGATGATGGATCTGGGTGCCACATTGTGTACACGCAGCAAACCCAGCTGCCTGCTCTGCCCGCTTGAATCGGCTTGCCAGGCACACATGCTCGGCCTGGAAACCCGCTACCCGATTCCCAAGCCGCGCAAAGAAGTACCGCAGAAGCGCACCCTGATGCCGATGCTCGCCAATCGCGACGGCGCGATTCTGCTCTATCGCAGGCCCTCTACCGGCCTATGGGGTGGATTGTGGAGCCTGCCGGAGCTGGACGACTTCGACGACCTGCAACATCTGGCCCTGCAACACTCGCTGGAACTGGGCAAACATCAGGAGTTGCCGGGCCTGGTCCATACTTTCAGCCACTTCCAACTGAGCATCGAGCCCTGGCTGGTTGAAGTCGAGGAGTCCGCTCATCACGTGGCCGAGGCCGACTGGCTCTGGTATAACCTCGCCACCCCGCCGCGCCTGGGCCTTGCTGCCCCGGTGAAGAAGCTGCTGAAACGCGCAGCCGACGTATTGAACGCAGGAGAGTTGTCATGACCCGCACCGTAATGTGCCGCAAGTACAAAGAAGAATTGCCTGGCCTGGACCGCGCGCCGTACCCGGGCGCCAAAGGCGAAGACATCTTCAACAATGTCTCGCAGAAAGCCTGGGCCGACTGGCAGAAGCACCAGACCCTGCTCATCAACGAAAAACGCTTGAACATGATGAACGCCGAAGATCGGAAATTCCTCCAGACCCAGATGGACAAGTTCCTGTCCGGCGAAGAATACGCGCAGGCCGAAGGCTACGTTCCCCCCGAGAAATAAAGCGTTTGAGCCAGCGTGGGTCGTAAGCGACGGTAATAATTAAGATTTTTTAAAAAACATGCTTGACGACCCCCTGAAAAACACGTTTAATGCGCCCCGTTGCCCAGATAGCTCAGTCGGTAGAGCAGGGGATTGAAAATCCCCGTGTCGGCGGTTCGATTCCGTCTCTGGGCACCACTAATTAGTTTCAGGTGGTGTCAACATCATCTGAAAATCAAAAAGCCCGCCTAGTGCGGGTTTTTTATTGCCTGCGATTTGTGTAGCTGGCAGAGCGGGATTTCAGGATCCTGGACAGTCCTGAGCGAGCGATAGACCTATAGGAGCGATCGGAGGTTACGTCGGTCGCGAAAGCGGTATGTCGCATGCACTGCAATCGACGCAGCCGCAACCAGCAGCCCCGCCCCTTGGATATTCCCCCCGATCTGCGCTTCAATGGCGTCTTGTGATTACTCGCCGCAATAGGACCCGAATTCATGGCTTCGCCAGACAAGCAGCAAAAACGCGCCCAACGGGCGAAAGCCAAGGCCAAGCAGAACCGTTCGCACAAGCCGGCGAAGAAAGTCGTGCACCCGATGTTCGCTTCGCCCCTGATTGATCAGCCTTTCGATGACGTCGAAATTGATCTAAGCACTTTCGATTTCAAGGACATCGTTGAAAACGGTTTCGATCCGGCTGACTTCGATGACCTGTTCCAGACCATGAAGGCCGCTCAGGCCATCAGCCAGCTGGCGATGTGCGCGGTGTTCCTGCAGTACCCGGTGCTGGAACTGGTGATTGCCGAAGAAGACGAAGAAGAAGCCACCGACTTCATGATGGGCCTGCTGATCACCTACCGTGGGATGTTCTTCGATGAAGATGAAGACACCGCAGTTGAGTGGATTGGCAGTCCCGCCTTCCAGGCCGATTACAACGAAGCGTCGCGCCTGCTGACGTTGCGCAACGAAAGCGCAATGCGCTGACCCACAAACGGCCCTGTAGGCGCTCATGGGCGCTTACAGGGCGATGTTCCCTTCCGCACTGTTATTCCTTGCCCCCTTGAAATTGTCGGTGATTACGATGGCCACGGAGCAGTGTGTCTGACATCCCGCGGTTCGCAGCGTTCGGCAGGCTCCTACAGATATCACTACCAATTAGCATTCACAAAAAAACCTATCCCTTCGGATAAGTTTTATGAAGACCTGCTTGATCTTTTAATCGAAACTCTATTACGTCAAAACATATTTTAAACACTACCTCATGAGGTAGATGGATATGTAAGACGCTTCCTACAAATAGTACTTCCACCACAGAAATTTCCTACATGCGAAATTAATTTCGTATGTACCCGCTCGACCTCCATAACGATCGAACTAATAATTTTATATAACGAGAATTCATCATGAAAAAAACATTACTGGCTTCACTGTTCACCATGGCATTGGTTTCGCAAGCCGAAGCGGGATGCCTTACCCTAACCAACCGATATTCCGGAACCATTCCCCCAGAAAGCACAGTGACCGTCTATGGTCCGGTTACGCTCGTCAACGGACCTGGCTGCAGATCGATAACTATTGCCGCCCGCGTTCAACCCTTGGGGAGTGGCGCAGCACCGAAAATGTGGATTGAAAAGCAGGAAGATGGGCAATGGAAAAAAGTGGCTGAAGCGCCAGGCACCTATGCCTCAGTGGCCACAACGCCTGGGACTTTCCGGATTCGGCGTCTCAACATACACCCAGTGCTCCGAGCCTACTCCGGTAGCATAACCACAAGCCGATAAGGCCTAATTACCAATGCGCCGAGGCCGCAGCCACGGCGCTTTGGTCAACAGTCATACCCGCTCGTTGATCGAGGGTAATCCTTGTGCGCTTTTTGCTAGATACGACAATGCAGCCACCACATGATTAGCATTGACCAAGCTGTCCAGAATCCGTTTATAGGCTCTGTCATGGGTCAATCCCTCGTTGGCAGCAAATGAGAAATGACCATCCAACTGCTCGTTGATCAAAGGAATCGCATTGAATTTCACGTCCTGATTTCGTGGCATTCCGTCAAAGCCTTCGTCCATATTCCCCTGAGCCAGAAAGGTGATAGCAGACTCATCTTTAAATCCGAGCGCAAGCAATTCTGAGCTTAGACGGCTTAGCTGCCGGGTGCTGATAGCCGTAAAATCCAGCCCTTCCAGAAGTGTCTGGAGCTTTTCGAAGTCGAAAATCCCGACGTTCTCCATTATCTCTCGCGCAGCCCTGTCATCCCTTACTGTGTATTCATTCTCCATCATCTCCGGATTCTTGATTTTAAATATATATTCCATCGGCGTATAAGTAATCGAGCTCGGAGCCCCTGGAGTGCCGACACTAACTGTCATATTCATCATCATTTCCTTCTCGAAACTATGTTGAATATATGTCGGCGAGTCAGAAATGTAAGTTGAGCCATATATCCGCCAACAAGAGCGATAAATCGGCCAAGGATGTAACGATAAATTTAAAAGCTAAAATTTCCGTTTAAACGAAAGGTGCTGACTCTCAATCACCACCCACAAAAAAGCCCGCATCGCTGCGGGCTTTTTCACTGCTTGATCAACCATGAATCAGTTGATTTTGGCATCCAGTTCGCCACGGGCATAACGCTCGAACATCAGGTCCAGAGACACTGGCTTGATCTTCGAGGCGTTGCCAGCAGTGCCGAACGCTTCGTAGCGAGCGATACACACGTCACGCATGGCCGTTACGGTCTTGGCCAGGTATTTACGTGGGTCGAACTCGCTCGGGTTCTTGGCCATGAACTCACGAATGGCACCGGTGGACGCCAGACGCAGGTCTGTATCGATGTTGACCTTGCGCACGCCGTGCTTGATGCCCTCGACGATCTCTTCAACCGGTACGCCGTAGGTTTCTTTGATGTCGCCACCGTACTGGTTGATGATCTTCAACCACTCTTGTGGAACCGAAGACGAACCGTGCATCACCAAGTGAGTGTTCGGGATGCGTTTGTGGATTTCCTTGATGCGGTCGATCGCCAGGATGTCACCGGTAGGTGGCTTGGTGAACTTGTAAGCGCCGTGGCTGGTGCCGATAGCGATTGCCAGGGCATCAACCTGGGTTTTCTTGACAAAGTCAGCGGCTTCTTCCGGGTCGGTCAGCATCTGGCTGTGGTCGAGCATGCCTTCTGCGCCAACGCCGTCTTCTTCGCCGGCCATGCCGGTTTCCAGCGAACCTAGAACACCCAGCTCGCCTTCTACCGAAACGCCACAGGCGTGAGCGAAGGCCACAACTCGGCGCGTGACTTCGACGTTGTACTCGTAGGTAGTCGGCGTTTTGCCGTCGACACCCAGCGAACCGTCCATCATGACCGAGCTGAAGCCCAACTGGATCGAGCGCTGGCAGATATCAGGGCTGGTGCCGTGATCCTGGTGCATGACCACAGGGATATGCGGGAATTCTTCGACTGCCGCCAGGATCAGGTGGCGCAGGAAAGGTGCACCAGCGTATTTGCGAGCACCGGCCGAAGCCTGGACGATCACCGGGGAATCGGTCTTGTCGGCCGCTTCCATAATGGCGCGCATTTGTTCCAGGTTGTTCACGTTGAAAGCTGGGACGCCATAACCGAATTCGGCTGCGTGGTCCAACATCTGGCGCATGCTGATAAGTGCCATTGTCTGTCTCTCTCCCGGTAGGGTCGTTATCGTGCAAACCGGCCGTAGCGGCGGCTGCTATTCAAGTTCTGCGCAGCAGCCAGAAGGCTGAGCGCGGGATCATCGGTGCCGTTCAGCGAACCTGCTTGCAACCGCGCCCGATCAAATCATTGGTGGCTTCCCAGTAAACAAGGCCTTCATCGCCCTTGTTCTGGAAAGCCAGCACACCATTGCTGTACAACGCAGGCGAGCCCGGCTCAGCTTTGAGACGGAATACCTGATCACTCTCGTTAAGACGTACGTCGACTTCAGCCTTGGCTTGATCAACATAACGCCAATGTACCTGGGCTTTGCTGTCACAGACCCAATTGGCCCATGTGTCCTTCGTTTCCGGAGCTTTCATGCTGGCGCAACCGCCAAGCACTGCAAGTGTCGCAAGGGCAATCAAGCCTTTCATTACTTCTCCTGGCCCGCCCTGCGAAGCAAGGCAAATGCCAGGTGCTTCAATCTTCAAGGGCAGTTCTGTTCCTGGTTCCGATCATCGGCCGGCTCGCCCGTAGCCTGTGCCTCAACCCGTTGATCGTTCTGGGTGGTCGGCACGTTCACGGACGCCGGGCTGAATACTTCACAGGTCTTGGCATGTGTGCCAGACCCGCTGCAACCGGCAAATATCAAGCAACTCAACAAGGTCAGGGCGGCGGTTTTCATGGTGAAAGTCCTTATCCAGAAAAGTTATCCACCCTGTAAAGACCACTCCTGACCCGAGATGTTGCCTGACTCGCGCTTTGATCGCGCCTTATTGACAGGCCACTGACCCGACATTCGGCATGAATTCGTACTTCTCCAGCACAGCCGAGCCACCGCGCTTGTAGATGACCGGCACGGTTTCAGCCTGCCAGTTAGCCTGATAACAGCCAAGATGAGCCAGTGCAGGCTCACTCACTGCCTCCTCGGCTTCCGGCTCGCTGGCACACCCGGCCAGAACCCCGGCAATCAGCAGCAGCTGTAATGGCTTGAGCATTTCAATTCCCTTCCGCAAAACCTGCTATCAGGCCTTGGCACGCTGTTCCAGAATTTCTACGGCGGGCAGAACCTTGCCTTCGACAAATTCCAGGAAAGCACCGCCGCCAGTGGAAATGTAGGAGATCTTGTCCGCTACGCCATATTTATCGATTGCAGCCAGCGTGTCACCGCCACCGGCGATGGAGAACGCAGAGCTTTCAGCGATGGCTTTAGCCAAGGTTTTGGTGCCCTCGCCGAACTGATCGAACTCAAACACGCCCACTGGGCCGTTCCACAGAATAGTCTTGGAAGATTTCAGTAGTTCGGCAAAGTGCGCTGCAGTTTGCGGGCCGATATCCAGAATCATGTCGTCGTCGGCAACGTCGGCGATGAGTTTGACAGTTGCTGTAGCGCTCTCGGCAAACTCCTTGGCGACCACCACGTCCACTGGCAACGGCACGCTGACCTTGCCGGCGATTTCACGGGCGGTGTCCAGCAGGTCCGGTTCGTACAGGGATTTACCGACCTTGTGGCCAGCAGCGGCCAGGAACGTATTGGCAATGCCGCCGCCAACGATCAACTGGTTGCAGATGGCGCTCAGGCTGTTGAGCACATCCAGCTTGGTGGAAACCTTGGAGCCTGCAACGATGGCCGCCATTGGCTGGGCGGGCGCACCAAGGGCCTTGCCCAGTGCGTCCAGCTCTGCAGCCAGCAACGGACCGGCAGCGGCTACCTTGGCGAACTTGGCAACGCCGTGGGTCGAGCCTTCAGCGCGATGCGCGGTACCGAACGCATCCATCACAAACACGTCACACAAAGCGGCGTACTTCTGCGCCAGCTCGTCAGCGTTCTTTTTCTCGCCCTTGTTGAAGCGCACATTCTCGAACAACGCGATGTCGCCCGCTTTGACGTCGACACCATCCAGATAATCGGCAATCAGCGGCACTTCACGGCCCAACGCTTTGCTCAGGTACTCGGCAACCGGCTTGAGGCTGTTCTCGGCGGAGAACTCACCCTCGGTCGGACGACCCAGGTGCGAGCAGACCATCACGGCCGCGCCCTTTTCCAGCGCCAGCTTGATGGTCGGCAGCGACGCGAGAATACGTGCATCGCTGCTGACAGCGCCGTCCTTGATCGGGACGTTGAGGTCTTCGCGGATCAGTACACGCTTACCTTGCAGGTCGAGGTCGGTCATCTTCAACACGGTCATGAGTGAATCCCTGTTTTTACTGTTGTGGGTCTGCGACGCGCAAAAAGTGCTCGGCAACGTCAAGCATTCGGTTGGCAAACCCCCATTCGTTGTCGAACCAGGCCAGCAGATTGACCAGCCGTGGGCCGGATACGCGGGTCTGACTCGCATCGACGATGGCCGAATGAGGGTCATGGTTGAAATCGCAACTGGCGTGCGGCAGCTCGGTATAAGCCAGCAAACCCTTGAGCGGGCCACTGGTGGCGGCCTCGCGCAGAATGCGGTTTATCTCCGTAGCGTCGGTGTCCCGTGCGGTCTGCAAAGTGATGTCCAGACACGACACGTTAACGGTCGGCACGCGCACTGCTTTGGCCTGAATTCGGCCCGCAAGTTCCGGGAGCAGCCGCTCAATGCCTCGTGCCAGACCAGTGGACACTGGAATGATCGACTGGAAGGCCGAGCGTGTGCGCCGCAGATCCTCATGATGATAGGCGTCAATCACGGGCTGGTCGTTCATCGCCGAGTGAATCGTGGTGATGGTGACGTATTCCAGACCAAGGGCCTGATCCAGCAGGCGCAACAAGGGCACGCTGCAATTGGTGGTGCAGGATGCAGCGGACACCAGCAGCTCGCGACCCGTCAGCTTTTGCTGATTGATGCCGAAGACGATGGTGGCGTCGACGTCGGCCTCGCTGGCCATGGGTTGGGAGAACAGCACCCGCGGAGCGCCAGCGTCGAGAAACCGCTGACCGTCTTCACGAGTGTTGTAGACCCCCGAACATTCAAGGACCAGATCAATACCCAGCGCGGCCCAGTCAACGTCTTCCGGAGTTGCACTGCGCAGCACTTTGATCTTGTGATCGTTGATGTGCAGGTACTGCCCTTCGACCCGCACTTCGCCAGGAAAGCGGCCATGTGTGGAGTCAAAGCGCGTGAGGTATTCGAGGCTGGCCATGTCGGCCAGGTCGTTGATGGCAACCACTTCGAACCCGGCCTTTGTCCCTCGCTCGCACAGCGCGCGCACGACGCAGCGGCCGATCCGGCCGTAGCCGTTGAGTGCAACTTTGTAAGGACGGTGTTGGGGCATGGGGTTCTCGGTGGGTGATAAATCAGATTGCGCAAACCTTGTGGGAGCGAGCTTGCTCGCGAAGAAAACAGCGCGGTCATTCAGACACTCCGCGTCGCATCATTCGCGAGCAAGCTCGCTCCCACGGTGGCCAATCACTTCATCAATCAGTCTTCCAACAACTCTTCAGCCTGACCCAGGATGTTTTCCAGGGTGAAGCCGAACTCTTCGAACAGGGCTGGCGCAGGCGCCGACTCGCCAAAGGTAGTCATGCCGATGACGCGACCTTCGAGGCCGACGTACTTGTACCAGAAGTCCGCATGCGCAGCTTCGATGGCGATACGGGCGCTGACCTGCAGTGGCAGGACCGCTTGCTTGTAGCCCGGATCCTGAGCATCGAAAACGCTGGTGCATGGCATGGAAACCACGCGCACGTTACGGCCTTGAGCGCTGAGTGCGTCGAAGGCCTGAACAGCCAGACCCACTTCCGAACCCGTAGCAATCAGGATCAGCTCAGGCTCGCCGACGCAGTCGCGCAGCACGTAGCCACCACGGGCGATGTCCGCCAGTTGCGCTTCGTCACGGGCCTGGTGAGGCAGATTCTGACGCGAGAAGATCAGTGCCGAAGGGCCGTCGTTGCGCTCGATCGCGTATTTCCACGCTACCGCCGATTCAACGGCATCCGCCGGACGCCATGTATCAAGGTTCGGCGTGGTGCGCAGGCTGGTCAGCTGCTCGATTGGCTGGTGCGTCGGGCCGTCTTCGCCCAGACCGATGGAGTCGTGGGTGAACACATACAACACACGCTTCTTCATCAGCGAGGACATGCGCACCGCGTTACGGGCGTATTCCATGAAGATCAGGAAGGTCGCGCCGTAAGGAACGAAACCGCCGTGCAACGCGATGCCGTTCATCATGGCGCCCATGCCGAACTCGCGCACGCCGTAGTGCAGGTAGTTACCGTTGGCGTCTTCGCCAGTGATGCTCTTGCAGCCTTTCCAGATGGTCAGGTTGGAGCCAGCCAGGTCAGCCGAACCGCCCAGGAACTCAGGCAGCAGCGGACCGAATGCGGTCAGTGCATTCTGGCTTGCCTTACGACTGGCGATGGTCTCGCCCTTGGCGTTCACTTCAGCGACGTAAGCGGCGGATTTCTCGGCGAAGTCGGCAGGTAATTCGCCGCTCATGCGACGGATCAGCTCGTTGGCCAGTTCCGGGTGCTCGGCAGAGTAGGCAGCAAAACGCTGATCCCAATCGGCTTCGGTCGCCAGACCTTTTTCTTTGCAATTCCACTCAGCGTAGATATCAGCCGGGATTTCGAATGGACCATGGGTCCATTTCAGGGCCGCGCGGGTCAGGGCGATTTCGTCAGCACCCAGCGGCGCGCCGTGGGACTCTTCCTTGCCCTGCTTGTTCGGCGAACCGAAACCAATGGTGGTCTTGCAGCAGATCAGGGTTGGCTTGTCGCTTTTGCGAGCGGTGTCGATGGCGGTCTTGATCTCGTCGGCGTCATGGCCGTCGACGTTGCGGATTACCAGCCAGCCATAGGACTCGAAGCGCTTTGGCGTGTCGTCAGTGAACCAGCCTTCGACTTCGCCATCGATGGAGATGCCGTTGTCGTCGTAGAAGGCGATCAGTTTGTTCAGGCCCAGTGTGCCAGCCAGAGAGCCGACTTCGTGGGAGATGCCTTCCATCATGCAGCCATCACCCATGAATACGTAGGTGTGGTGGTCAACGATGTGGTGGCCTGGACGGTTGAACTGGGCCGCCAGAGTCTTTTCAGCTACAGCGAAACCCACGGCGTTGGCAAAGCCCTGGCCCAGAGGACCGGTGGTGGTTTCTACGCCTGGGGTGTAGCCGAATTCCGGGTGACCCGGTGTGCGGCTGTGCAGTTGGCGGAAGTTTTTCAGGTCGTCGATGGACAGGTCATAACCGGTCAGGTGCAGCAGCGAGTAAACCAGCATCGAGCCGTGACCGTTGGACATGATGAAGCGGTCGCGGTCGGCAAATGCAGGGTTGCTCGGGTTGTGCTTCAGATAGTCGCGCCAAAGTACTTCGGCGATATCCGCCATGCCCATAGGGGCACCGGGATGGCCGCTGTTGGCTTTTTGCACGGCATCCATGCTGAGTGCACGAATGGCGTTGGCACGCTCACGACGGCTGGGCATCGCTGATCTCCTGGGAACTGGAAAGAATGGATCTGAAAAAGGCGAGCATTTTCCCTCAGGCACTGCCTGGGAGCAAT